>ENA-ORSX01000683-ORSX01000683.1-human-gut-metagenome-genome-assembly--contig:-NODE-683-length-31841-cov-3.702699_pt1 | contig 31841 bp, 26 predicted proteins | sample MGYA00241904_ERZ509172 | MGnify/ENA primary metagenome ERZ509172 (study PRJEB26280, sample SAMEA2338795) | human gut metagenome | biome: human gut; feature: human-associated habitat; material: faeces...
CCGCCGCTATCACTACGGTTCTTGCAAAAAAAGGTCTTTCAGAATTGCGTTCTTTCGATTCTATCGATAACGCTCCTGAAGAAAAAGAACGTGGTATTACCATCAATACCTCTCACGTAGAATATGAAACTGCAAATCGTCACTACGCACACGTGGACTGTCCGGGTCACGCCGACTATGTGAAGAACATGGTAACTGGTGCTGCGCAGATGGACGGTGCTATTATCGTAGTTGCAGCTACCGATGGTCCTATGCCTCAGACTCGTGAGCATATCTTGTTGGCTCGCCAGGTGAACGTTCCTCGTATCGTTGTGTTCTTGAACAAATGCGATATGGTTGACGATGAAGAGATGCTCGAACTCGTTGAAATGGAAATGAGAGAATTGCTTTCAGCATATGAATATGACGGTGACAATACTCCTATTATTCGCGGATCTGCATTGGGCGCATTGAATGGCGAAGCTCAATGGGAAGAGAAAGTGATGGAGTTGATGGATGCTGTCGATAATTGGATTCCTCTGCCTCCGCGCGATGTTGATAAACCTTTCTTGATGCCTGTTGAAGACGTCTTCTCTATTACGGGTCGTGGTACTGTTGCTACTGGTCGTATCGAAGCAGGTCGCGTAAAAGTGGGTGATGAAGTTCAAATCCTCGGTTTGGGAGCAGACAAGAAATCGGTTGTAACCGGTGTTGAAATGTTCCGTAAGATTCTTGACGAAGGCGAAGCTGGTGATAACGTTGGTTTGTTGCTCCGTGGTATCGACAAGAATGAAATCAAACGTGGTATGGTTATCTGCCACCCGGGACAGGTTAAACCTCACTCTGAATTCAAAGCTCAGGTTTATATCTTGAAGAAAGAAGAAGGTGGTCGTCACACTCCTTTCCACAACCACTACCGTCCTCAGTTCTACATTCGTACGCTCGACGTAACGGGTGAAATCACTCTCCCTGAAGGTGTAGAAATGGTAATGCCGGGTGACCACGTTACTATCAATGTGAAACTTATCAACCCGGTTGCTTGCGACAAAGGTTTGCGCTTTGCAATCCGTGAAGGTGGCCGTACGGTAGGTTCTGGTCAGATCACAGATATTTTGGACTAATTCTATAAAGGGTTAGTTTTGATAAAACTACAAAATCAGCCTCTTTGTGGGGCTGATTTTATACGGGTCTAGCTCAGTTGGTAGAGCACTGGTCTCCAAAACCAGGTGTCGGGAGTTCGAGTCTCTCGACCCGTGCAAAATTTAGTGAAACAATGAAGAAATTGAAAATACTTGCCGATATCCAAGATTCTTATAACGAATTGGTACATAAGGTTTCTTGGCCTACCAAGTCGGAGCTGGCAAATAGTGCTGTGGTGGTTATGTTTGCTTCCCTTATTATCGCTATAGTCATATTTGCAATGGATCAATGTATTGACAAAATCATGCACCTTATTTACGGAGGTCTTTAATTAGGGAGGTAAATCAATGTCTGAAGAAAAAAAAGGCTGGTACGTTTTGCGTGCCATAAGCGGAAAAGAGAACAAGGTCAAAGAAGTTCTTGATGCAGAAATCAAGAATACCGATCTTGGCAATTATGTATTTCAGGTCTTGATACCTACCGAAAAAGTTTACACCGTACGTAACGGGAAAAAGGTGGTAAAGGAGAAAAATCTTTACTCGGGTTATGTTTTTGTCGAAGCCATTTTAGTAGGTGAGGTTGTTCATCATTTGCGTAATACAACGAATGTGATTGACTTTTTGGGTGGAAAATCCAATCAGCCGGATCCTTTACGGCCTTCGGAAGTTAATCGTATGTTGGGCGCAGTCGACGAGATGCAGGAGGTGGGTGACGAACCGGCCGTTGTATATCATGTCGGTGAAACGGTAAAAGTAAACTATGGTCCGTTTAACGGATTTAGTGGAATTATCGAGGAGGTGAACAACGAGAAAAAGAAACTGAAAGTAATGGTTAAAATTTTTGGTCGCAAGACTCCGTTGGAGCTGGAAAATTCGCAAGTAGAGCGGGAGTAATACAAGAGGTTACGCGCTTGTATGAACCCTCGGTATTTTAATAATATCAAAATTAAAAACAATGGCTAAAGAAATTGCTGGACAGATCAAATTACAGATTAAAGGTGGTGCAGCAAACCCCTCTCCTCCCGTAGGACCTGCATTGGGTTCTAAGGGTATAAACATCATGGAGTTTTGCAAGCAATTCAATGCCCGTACCCAAGACAAAGCCGGTAAAGTATTGCCGGTCGTAATTACCTATTATAGCGATAAATCTTTCGATTTTGTCGTTAAGACTCCTCCCGTAGCTATTCAAGTTATGGAAGCTGCCAAAGTAAAAGGCGGTTCTGCGGAGCCTAACCGTAAAAAAGTAGGAGAGATTACTTGGGAACAGGTAAAAGCAATCGCCGAGGACAAATTGGTCGATTTGAACTGTTTTACGGTAGAATCGGCGATGAAAATGGTTGCTGGTACAGCGAGAAGTATGGGTATCACCGTAAAAGGGGAATTCCCGGTAAATAACTAATAAACTTCAATTGAAATGGGTAAACTGACAAAAAATCAAAAGTTAGCTTTAGCAAAGATTGAAGCAGGGAAGGCCTACTCACTCGGCGAGGCATCTCAATTGGTAAAAGATATTACTTATACCAAATTCGATGCATCGCTTGATATTGATGTACGCTTAGGCGTTGATCCTCGTAAAGCCAATCAAATGGTAAGAGGTGTCGTATCGTTGCCTCATGGAACGGGTAAACAAGTGCGTGTGTTGGTACTTTGTACTCCCGATGCCGAAGCTGCCGCAAAGGAAGCCGGAGCCGATTACGTAGGATTGGACGAATATATCGAGAAGATCAAAGGCGGTTGGACCGATATCGACGTAATCATTACGATGCCTGCTATCATGGGTAAGATCGGTGCTTTGGGACGTGTATTAGGCCCTCGTGGTTTGATGCCTAATCCTAAGAGCGGAACTGTGACTCCCGATGTCGCTAAAGCTGTAAAAGAAGTAAAACAAGGAAAAATCGATTTCAAAGTCGATAAGAATGGTATAGTACATGCCTCTATAGGTAAGATTTCGTTTACTGCCGATCAGATTCGCGATAATGCGAAAGAATTTGTTTCGACATTGATAAAACTGAAACCTACTGCTGCTAAGGGTACTTATATCAAGAGTATTTATCTTTCGAGTACAATGAGCCCGGGTATCAAGATTGATCCTAAATCAGTTGACGAGATCTAAAACAAGGAATTATGAGAAAGGAAGATAAAGGCACTATTATTGCGCAAATAGCAGAAACTGTAAAGGAGTACAGCTGCTTCTACCTTGCAGAAACTGCAACGTTGAATGCTGAAAAAACAAGCAATTTACGTCGTGCATGTTTCAAAGAAGGTATCAAAATGATGGTTGTTAAGAACGCTTTGTTACACAAGGCACTGGAAGGGCTCGATACCGATTATTCGCCCTTGTACGGTTCTTTGAAGGGTTCTACAACGATGTTCTTTGCAAATGTTGGCAATGCACCTGCAAAGCTGATTAAGGAGTTCAGAAAGACTTCTGAAGATTTGGTTCTAAAAGCCGCTTATGTAGAAGAAGGGTTTTATATCGGAGCCGATCAGCGTGATGCACTTGTTGCTATCAAGAGCAAAAACGAACTTATTGCTGAGGTTATCGCCCTCTTACAATCTCCTGCAAAGAATGTTGTATCGGCTCTTCAGTCAAGTGGTTCTACCTTACATGGAGTATTGCAGACTCTATCAGAAAGATAAAATTTATACAAAAAACATTATTACGAATAATAACATTTAATTCATACAAAAATGGCAGATTTGAAAGCTTTTGCAGAACAATTAGTTAACCGTAAAGGAAGTAAACGAACTTGCTCAAATTTTGAAAGACGAATATGGTATTGAACCTGCTGCTGCAGCTGTTGCTGTTGCTGCTGCTCCTGCCGCTGGTGGAGCTGCTGCTGAAGAAAAAACATCTTTCGATGTTGTTTTGAAAGCTGCTGGTGCAAATAAACTTGCTATCGTTAAATTGGTGAAAGAACTCACCGGACTTGGCTTGAAAGAAGCAAAAGACCTTGTAGACGGTGCTCCTAACAACATCAAAGAAGGTCTTGCTAAGGCTGATGCTGAGGCTTTGAAAAAACAATTGGAAGAAGCTGGAGCAGAAGTTGAACTTAAATAATACATCTGTTAATCAGAGAGTTTGGTTAAGAATCATCTCACTCGGTGATTCTTAACCTTTTTGTGTATATATTTTTAATTAAGTTCACTTAATCCCTTTTATAAATGTCTTCTACAATAGGTAAACCACGCGTAAATTTCGCTTCAATTAAGAATCCGCTTCCTTATCCGGATTTCCTTGAAGTTCAGTTGAAGTCATTTCAAGACTTTTTGCAACTCGACACCCCGCCTGAAAAAAGAAAAAACGAAGGGCTTTTCAAGGTATTCGCCGAGAATTTCCCCATTGCTGATACGCGCAATAACTTTGTCCTCGAATTTTTGGACTATTATATCGATCCGCCGAGATATACGATTGAAGAGTGTCTCGAAAGAGGGTTGACTTACAGCGTACCGTTAAAGGCCAAATTGAAATTATACTGTACCGATCCCGATCATGAGGATTTCGCTACGGTAATTCAAGACGTTTATTTAGGTCCTATCCCTTATATGACTGCTAAGGGTACGTTTGTTATCAATGGGGCCGAACGTGTTGTCGTTTCGCAGTTGCACCGTTCTCCGGGCGTGTTCTTCGGACAAAGTATACACGCTAACGGTACAAAACTTTATTCGGCACGTATTATTCCGTTCAGGGGCTCTTGGATTGAATTTGCCACTGATATAAACAACGTGATGTATGCCTATATCGACCGGAAGAAAAAGTTGCCCGTTACCACTTTGTTGCGTGCGATTGGTTTCGAGACCGATAAGGATATTCTCGAAATATTCGGTTTGGCAGAAGACTTGAAAGTCTCCAAAGCAAGTTTGAAAAAAGCCATTGGCCGCAGATTGGCGGGTAATGTCGTTAAGGCTTGGGTGGAAGACTTTGTAGACGAGGATACCGGTGAGGTCGTTTCTATCGAACGTACCGAGATTGTCATTCCTCGTGAAACTGTCCTTGAAGAATCGCATATTGCCGATATTATCGAATCGGGAGTCCAAAATATCTTGTTGCATAAAGAGGATAGCAACACGTCGGATTACTCGATTATATTCAATACGTTGCAAAAGGATTCCAGCAACTCGGAGAAAGAAGCCGTGTTGTATATCTATCGCCAATTACGTAACGCCGAGCCAGCCGATGATGCCAGTGCCCGCGAGGTGATTACCAACCTTTTCTTCTCGGAGAAACGTTACGATTTGGGAGAAGTAGGACGTTATAGAATAAATAAGAAATTAAACCTCTCTACCTCGCCCGATGTAAAGGTGCTTACGAAAGAGGATATCATCGAAATTATCAAATATCTCATCGAGTTGATTAACTCGAAGACCGATGTCGATGATATAGACCATTTGAGCAACCGTCGTGTGCGCACGGTAGGAGAACAATTATATAATCAGTTCGGAGTGGGATTGGCTCGTATGGCACGTACCATTCGTGAGAGAATGAATGTGCGGGATAACGAGGTGTTTACTCCCATCGATTTGATTAATGCAAAGACGATATCATCTGTTATCAATACATTCTTCGGGACGAACGCTTTGTCGCAGTTCATGGATCAGACGAATCCGTTGGCCGAAATTACTCACAAGCGTCGTATGTCGGCTTTGGGCCCCGGCGGTTTGTCTCGCGAACGCGCCGGTCGAGACGTGCACTATACGCACTATGGACGTCTTTGTCCTATCGAGACTCCCGAAGGTCCTAATATCGGTTTGATCTCGTCTCTTTGTGTATATGCTAAAATCAATGATCTGGGCTTCATCGAAACTCCGTATCGAAAAGTAGAAAATGGGAAAGTAGATTTGTCGCCCGAGGGTGTGGTTTATTTGACCGCCGAAGCCGAGGAAAACTTGGTGGTAGCGCAGGGTAATGCTCCGTTGAATGACGACGGTACATTTGTCCGCAATCGGGTAAAATCTCGTTTGGAGGCCGATTTCCCCGTCGTGTCGCCCGATCAGGTGAATTTGATGGACGTGTCGCCTACTCAGATAGCTTCTATCGCGGCATCGTTGATTCCGTTCCTCGAACACGATGATGCGAACCGTGCATTGATGGGGTCGAACATGATGCGCCAAGCAGTTCCTTTATTGCGTCCCGAAGCTCCTATTGTGGGAACGGGTATCGAGGGTCAGTTGATTCGCGATTCTCGTACGCAGATTACGGCCGAGGGTGATGGCGTTATCGAGTTTGTCGATGCCACTACGATTCGTATTCGCTACGATCGTACGGAAGATGAAGAATTTGTAAGTTTTGAAGATTCCGTAAAAGAATATATCATACCCAAGTTCCGTAAAACGAACCAGAGCACGACTATCGATTTGCGTCCTATCTGCCACAAGGGAGACCGGGTTAAAGCCGGGGATATTCTTACCGAAGGTTATTCCACCGAGAATGGCGAGTTGGCTTTGGGACGTAACCTCAAAGTCGCATTCATGCCGTGGAAAGGATATAACTACGAGGATGCTATCGTGTTGAACGAGCGTGTCGTTCGTGAAGACATTCTTACTTCGGTTCACGTCGATGAATATTCGTTGGAAGTGCGTGAGACCAAGCGCGGTATGGAGGAACTTACTTCCGATATTCCCAATGTAAGCGAGGATGCTACGAAAGACCTCGATGAACGTGGTATTATTCGTATCGGAGCTCAGGTTAATCCCGGAGATATTATGATCGGTAAGATTACTCCGAAAGGAGAATCCGATCCTTCTCCCGAAGAAAAATTGCTTCGTGCGATTTTCGGTGATAAGGCCGGCGATGTGAAAGATGCTTCCTTGAAAGCTACTCCTTCGTTGAAAGGTGTCGTTATCGGTACGAATCTATTCTCTCGTGCCATTAAAAAGAAAAAATCGAAACTCAGCGACAAAGCCATTCTTCCGAAACTCGACGAGGAATATGAAGAAAAGATGAACGGTTTGAAAGCCATTCTCATCGATAAGTTGCTTGTTTTGACACAAGGTAAGGTTTCTCAGGGTGTGAAAGATTTCATGGGAACCGATGTCGTGTCGAAGGGAACGAAATTCACTCAGGCTGTTCTGAATAAAATCGATTATACGACGGTACAGGTAAGTAAGTGGACGACCGATGCCGCTAAGAACGAATTGATACGCGCTACTATCATCAATTATTTGAAGAAGTATAAAGAATATGATGCCGAGTTGCGTCGTAAGAAATTCGATATTTCTATCGGAGATGAACTTCCTTCTGGTATCGTGCAAATGGCCAAAGTGTATATTGCCAAGAAGCGTAAAATAAGCGTGGGCGATAAGATGGCCGGACGTCACGGTAACAAGGGTATCGTTTCGCGTATCGTTCGTCAGGAAGACATGCCTTTCTTGGCTGACGGAACTCCGGTCGATATCGTTTTGAACCCGTTGGGTGTGCCTTCTCGTATGAACTTGGGACAGATTTTCGAGACCGTTTTAGGTTGGGCAGGAGCCGAGTTGGGAGAAAAATTTGCGACTCCGATTTTCGACGGGGCAAGCCTTGATGATTTGAATACATGGACCGATAAAGCCGGACTTCCTCGTTATGGTAAGACCTATTTGTATGACGGTGGCACAGGCGAGCGTTTCGACCAGCCGGCTACGGTGGGGGTAATCTATATGCTGAAACTGGGCCACATGGTCGAAGACAAGATGCATGCCCGTTCCATCGGTCCGTACTCTTTGATTACGCAACAACCTTTGGGTGGTAAAGCACAGTTCGGTGGTCAGCGTTTCGGAGAAATGGAGGTTTGGGCTCTCGAAGCCTTCGGTGCTTCTCATGTTTTGCAGGAAATCCTGACGATCAAGTCGGACGACGTGGTTGGACGTTCGAAAGCTTATGAGGCAATCGTTAAGGGCGAACCCATGCCGACACCCGGTATTCCCGAGTCTCTGAATGTGTTATTGCATGAATTGAGAGGTCTTGGTCTTAGCGTCAACTTAGAATAAATAAAATCCAATGGCCAGACTGTCGCAGAAATGTGACAGTCGGCCAATAACTCTTTATACATTAAAAACATATGGCTTTTAGAAAAGATAACAAAATAAAGAGTAACTTTTCGAAGATTTCGATCGGTTTGGCTTCGCCCGAAGAGATTCTGGAAAATTCGAGCGGTGAGGTCTTGAAACCCGAAACCATCAATTACCGTACCTATAAACCCGAGCGGGACGGTCTTTTCTGCGAACGTATATTCGGACCTGTAAAAGATTACGAGTGTCATTGCGGAAAATATAAACGTATTCGCTACAAGGGTATCGTGTGCGACCGATGTGGTGTGGAAGTAACAGAGAAAAAGGTGCGCCGCGAACGCATGGGGCATATACAGCTCGTTGTTCCGGTAGCTCATATCTGGTATTTCCGTTCGTTACCCAATAAGATTGGGTATTTGTTGGGATTGCCCAGCAAGAAATTGGACGCTGTTATCTATTACGAGCGTTATATTGTCATACAGCCGGGACCTCAATCGGACTTGGCTACTTACGATTTGCTTTCCGAAGAGGAATATTTGAACATCATGGATTCACTTCCTCGTGAAAATCAGATGCTCGAAGATACCGATCCGAATAAGTTTATCGCTAAGATGGGTGCAGAAGCTATCTACGATCTGCTTTCTCGTTTGGATCTCGATGAGCTGTCTTACGATTTGCGTCATCGTGCCAGCACCGATGGCTCTCAGCAACGCAAAACCGAGGCTTTGAAACGGCTCCAAGTCGTTGAGTCGTTCCGGGCTTCTAAGGGTAGGAACCGGCCAGAATGGATGATTTTGAAAGTCATACCGGTTATCCCTCCCGAATTGCGTCCGTTGGTTCCTCTCGATGGCGGTCGTTTCGCGACTTCCGATTTGAACGATTTGTACCGTCGGGTGATTATCCGTAACAATCGTTTGAAACGATTGATGGAGATCAAGGCTCCTGAGGTTATTCTTCGAAACGAAAAACGTATGTTGCAGGAGGCTGTGGATTCTTTGCTCGACAACTCTCGCAAGTCCAGCGCAGTGAAAACCGAGGCCAATCGTCCGTTAAAGTCTCTTTCCGATAGTTTGAAAGGTAAGCAAGGACGTTTCCGCCAAAACCTGTTGGGTAAACGTGTCGATTATTCTGCGCGTTCGGTTATTGTCGTAGGTCCCGAATTGAAAATGCACGAATGCGGTTTGCCCAAAAATATGGCGGCCGAATTGTATAAACCGTTTATTATCCGTAAACTTATCGAGCGTGGTATCGTTAAGACGGTAAAATCGGCTAAGAAAATCGTCGATCGCAAAGAGCCTGTGGTATGGGATATCCTCGAACATGTGATGAAGGGACACCCCGTGCTGTTGAACCGTGCCCCGACGTTGCACCGTTTGGGTATTCAGGCGTTCCAGCCCAAAATGATCGAAGGTAAGGCTATCCAGTTGCATCCGCTCGCTTGTACGGCATTTAACGCCGACTTCGACGGTGACCAGATGGCTGTTCACTTGCCTCTCGGAAACGAGGCAATTCTTGAAGCTCAACTGTTGATGTTGGGTGCTCATAATATCTTGAATCCCGCCAATGGCGCACCTATCACTGTGCCTTCGCAGGATATGGTTTTGGGATTGTATTATATTACCAAACTTCGCCCGGGTTCGTTGGGTGAAGGACTGAAATTCTATGGTCCCGAAGAAGCCGAAATCGCTTACAACGAAGGTAAAGTTTCGTTGCACGCTCCGGTATCGGTCGTTGTGAAAGATGTCGATAAGGACGGTAATATTATCGAGCACATGGTCGAGAATACTTCGGTGGGTCGTGTATTGGTTAATCAGTATGTGCCTCAGGAGATCGGCTATGTCAATGAAATCCTTTCTAAGAAATCGTTGCGCGATATTATCGGTAAGGTGATTAAAGTTTGCGGTGTGACTCGTTCGGCTCAGTTCCTTGACGATATCAAGAACTTGGGTTACTACATGGCATTCAAGGGAGGTTTGTCCTTCAATTTGGGCGATGTGCTCGTTCCGCCCGAAAAAGAGACTTTGGTTGCCGAAGGTAACGCCGAGGTGGAACAGATCATGAACAACTACAACATGGGTTTCATCACTTATAACGAGCGTTATAATCAGATTATCGATACATGGACTCATGTAAATTCTCGTCTGTCCGATATTTTGATGAAGCAACTTTCTGCCGACAATCAAGGATTCAATTCGGTATTCATGATGTTGGATTCGGGAGCTCGTGGTTCTAAGGACCAGATTCGTCAGTTGTCGGGTATGCGTGGTTTGATGGCCAAACCCCAAAAGTCGGGAGCAGAAGGCGGTCAGATCATCGAGAACCCTATTTTGGCAAACTTCAAAGAGGGACTTTCCGTGTTGGAATACTTTATCTCTACGCACGGTGCTCGTAAAGGTCTTGCCGATACGGCATTGAAGACAGCCGACGCCGGTTATTTGACCCGTCGTTTGGTCGATGTAGCTCACGATGTCATTATCCATGAAGAGGATTGCGGTACATTGCGCGGTTTGGTTTGTACCGAGATTAAGAATAACGAGGAAGTCGTAGCTTCTTTGGGTGAAAGAATATTAGGACGTGTGTCTGTTCACGATGTAGTGAATCCGTTGACTAACGAGATATTGGTTCACGCCGGTGAAGAAATTACCGAAGTTATTGCCAAGAAGATAGAGGATTCTCCTATCGAACAGGTGGAGATTCGTTCGGTTCTGACGTGCGAATCGAAGAAAGGTGTTTGTGCTAAATGTTACGGACGTAACCTTTCTAATAATCGCATGGTTCAAAAAGGCGAGGCTGTGGGTGTAATTGCTGCGCAGTCGATCGGTGAGCCGGGTACACAGCTTACATTGCGTACGTTCCACGTCGGTGGTATCGCTTCGAATATTGCGGCTGTATCGAGCGTTACGTCTCGTTACGAGGGTATTTTGGAGATAGACGAGCTCCGTACGGTAGAAAATGTATCCGATAGCGGTACAAGAGTACAGATTGTTGTAGGTCGATTGGCCGAAATGCGTATTATCGACCCGAATACGAAAATGGTGCTCATGACTGCCAATATTCCCTATGGATCAAAACTCTTCTTCAACAACGGCGATACCGTTAAGAAAGGCGATATGATTTGCGAATGGGACCCCTTCAATGCGGTAATTGTTTCGGAGGTGGGCGGTAGAGTCAACTTCGAAGCCGTGGAAGAAGGTGTTACTTATCGTGTAGAATCGGACGAACAATCTGGTTTGAAAGAAAAGATCATTATCGAATCGAAAGACCGTACCCGTGTACCGTCGGCACAAATTCTCGATGAAGCCGGGCAGGTAATCAAGAGCTATGCTTTGCCTGTGGGAGCTCACTTGATGATTGAAGACGGCGATACGATTAAAACGGGAGATGTATTCGTTAAGATACCTCGTGCGGTCGGTAAAGCCGGTGACATTACCGGTGGTCTTCCTCGTGTAACCGAGTTGTTCGAAGCTCGTAACCCGTCTAATCCGGCTGTCGTTTCTGAAATCGACGGTGAGGTGATTTTCGGGAAAGTGAAACGTGGTAATCGTGAAATCTCTGTGGTTTCCAAGACGGGTGAGACGAAGAAATATTTGGTTCCTCTTTCCAAACAAATATTGGTACAAGAGAACGATTACGTGCGTGCCGGAACACCGCTTTCCGATGGAGCCGTTACTCCTTCCGATATCTTGGCCATCAAAGGGCCTACGGCTGTACAGGAATATATCGTGAACGAAGTTCAAGATGTGTACCGTATGCAGGGTGTGAAGATTAACGATAAGCACTTCGAGGTGATTGTTCGTCAAATGATGCGTAAGGTTCAAATTCTCGATCCGGGCGATACTCGATTCTTGGAACAACAGATTGTCGACAAGCGAGACTTCATGGACGAAAATGACCGTATTTGGGGTAAAAAAGTCGTTACCGATCCGGGCGATTCTCAAACGTTGAAAGCCGGACAGATCGTTACGGCGCGTAAACTGCGCGATGAAAATTCGGCTTTGAAACGGAAAGACTTGAAGTTGATACAGGTGCGCGATGCAATTCCTGCTACTTCCGAACAGATTCTGCAAGGTATTACCCGTGCAGCCCTGCAAACATCGAGCTTTATGTCGGCCGCTTCTTTCCAAGAGACGACAAAAGTGCTCAACGAGGCTGCTATCAATGGTAAGGTAGATACGTTGGAAGGTATGAAAGAAAACGTTATCTGCGGACACTTGATTCCTGCCGGTACGGGGCAACGTGAGTTTGACAAACTCATTGTCGGATCCAAAGAGGAATTCGATCGTGTTTTTGCCAATCGTAAGAATGTAACTGATTTTTCTAATTAATAAGTGAAAAGACTCTAAAATAAGCGAGGCGGATAACTTCTATCCGCCTCGCTTATTTTATGGAAACAAATGTCTCGCGGGTGACTTTGCCGATAGTTGTGTGGGTTTAGCGGTCTCCCAAAATGTGATTAATATATAGATTGCGATTGGACAATGTTATGAATGGTTCTATTTCATGGGATACCATCATGATGGTTGTTCCGTTACTCGATAAATCCCGTAGAATCTCGAACATACGGTTCCCGAATTGACGATCTATATAAGATGCCGGTTCGTCCAATATTAACATTTCCGGCTTAGAAATAAGAGCTCTCCCGAACAAAGATCGTTGGAGTTGTCCTCCCGATAACACCCCGATGGGTTTATTGCGCAAAGCGGTTATACCCATGAGGTCGAGCATTTCGTCTATTTCTTTTTTAGAGTCAAATTTTGTATTTCCCTTTTGGGTGTTACCCATAAGGCCCGAAGCTACTACTTCTTCTACGGTAATGGGAAATCGGCTGTCTATGCTGTTTTTTTGAGGCAGGTAACCCATATCTAATGAAGATACGGGCTCTCCTTGTCTGAAAAAGGAAATTCGTCCCTTAGTCGGACTCTGTAATCTGAGAATCGTACGCAGCAATGACGTTTTTCCCCCGCCGTTAGGGCCGGTAATCAAAAGAAAATCACCTTGATAAATATCCAGATTTATATCTTCGAGGATATTCTTGTCTGTATAAGAGAGCCATACGTTTTCTATGGCTATTATTTTATTTTCCAGCAATGGCATCGGTTATATGTAAAAGTTCTTCGCTCCAATTATAGCTAAGCGGGTTAATAGGAACTACCTTCGCATTTATTTCAGATGCGAATGATTCGGCTTGTTTGGCATCGAATTCTTGTTGGATAAATATAACCTTCACGTTGTTTTCGCGTGCTATGTCTATGGCTTTTTTCAAATAAAAAGCAGACGGTTCTTTTCCGTTGTATTCCAAACTGAGCTGGTGCAGGTTGTAGTCTTTGGCCAAATAGCTGAGAGATGGATGATATATGGCGAACATAGTTCCGCTGACCGGTGAGAGTCGTTCGGTCATGATGGAATCTACTTGATTTATTTCGTCGAGCAGTTCTTCGTAGTTCTTGCGAAATACTTTTTCTCCGTCGGGATCGATACTGACAAACGCCTCGTACATGTTTTGGGCGATGATGCGCACATTCTTGGGGGAACTCCATGTGTGCGGATCGGCATCGAAATGATGGTGGTGTACATCGGCATCGTTGTGCTCGTGCGTACCTGAAAGTATATCGATACCTTCGGAAGTATCGAATATTTTCATATTCGGATTGTTCTGTTCCAATTTATCCATCCAAGCAAGTTCGAAGCCTATGTGCCCGATTTTGAAATAGGCGATACTTTTGCCCAAATGAACCAGATGAGACGGAGAAGGGTCGTAAGCCTCGGGGTTACTGCCGGGAGGAACGATACAGTTAATATTGAACCGGTCTCCTGCAATTTTTTCAGCAAAATATTTCTGAGGTTGTATAGTTACCGTGACAATTTTCTGCTCTTTGTTTCCAGTAGTACATGCTACTGCGATAAATATTAGCAGTATACTCGTGCAATATTTCAGAAAAGAATGATTTTTCATAATAAAACGTTTTGCCTCACGGCATATTTTTGTACAAAAATAATATAATGTTGTTAAGAAACCATCTTTTCGTTGGATTTTAATATATTAAATTTCATTTTTAACATTTTACATATCAAACTTTTTTCAGATTGGAGAATATGTTATTCGACACCGTAAACCTTTTGATGGATTCGAGACGCGACAGTATCGAAAACTTGATTTAGATCTATCTTTCCAAAAGACATAAGGTATAGTTCTAACGGTTGTTTTTCAGGAGAATATGGCGGTTGGGTATATGGACGTGTACATAAAACGAAACCCAATCGTTCGTAAAAGCGTATTCTCCGTTGACTGATATCGTCTAATGGTTTTTCTACTTCGAGAACTGCCGGATTGTTAATGAGTTTTAGCAATTCGGTCATGGCAGTCGCCCCATAGCCCGATCCTCTGCAACTGCTGTCTACGGCGAAGTGTTCGACATAGGAAAAGTCATTCCATTCCCAATAAGAGATAAATCCGACTGCTTTGTTTTCATCAGATAGAAAAACGATGAAAAAATCGTCGTTTTCTTCGAGCAGCCGTATCACGTCGGAAAAATCTCTCCTTTCGTCCGGGGGAAAAGATTCTGTATAAATGCGTTCTATGAATTTTAAAGAGTTGCTATCGTTTGCGTAAACTTGTGAAATTTGTATCATATATCGATTTGATTAAATTTTATACAAATATAGCGAAAGGAGAGAGCAGAGGCAAACGGAAATCCTATTTCCAGCTTGGCTATGCCGAACCTTCATAGTACAAATATAGGCAAAGATAAGAGTAGGATAAAATGAATCTGTCCATTTTTTATACGGATCGTATCCTATGTTCTGTAAGTATGAGCAAAGGGTAAGTAGAGAAAAAGACGAGTCAGTTTTTTACCGAACCACCTGAGGTTTCGCTCGATATATAGAGCGTGTAATTTGTAAAAGTCCCGGCGCATGCTTACAAATTGTAATTCCTTTTATTTGAAGATGTTGCCGAAAAATAATTGTTAGAGTAAATTCATACAAAATTAACATGTTCATTAGATGAATAGTGTAAATTTATTACTATCTTTGCAAAATAAATAATAAAACAGTTGTAAAAAATCGTAAACAGACCATGGGACATCATCAATTGGACGAGTTGGATTACAAAATTCTTAAACTTGTAGCCTCGAACGCTCGGATACCATTTCTCGAAGTTGCAAGGGAATGCAATGTATCGGGGGCCGCTATTCATCAACGGGTACAAAAATTGACGAATTTGGGGATTCTTAAAGGATCGGAATACATAATAGATTCAAATAAAATAGGATTTGAAACGTGTGCCTACATGGGCTTTTATTTGAAAAATCCGGGTGATTTTTCCCATGTAGTGGAAGAGTTGCGTAAGATTCCCGAGGTAGTGGAGTGCCATTTTACGACAGGACAGTATGATATGTTCATCAAATTGTTCGCACGTAATAATCAGCATTTACTTGAAATTATTCATACGAAATTACAGCCTATCGGTTTATCTCGCACCGAGACGTTGATTTCGTTTCGAGAAATTTTTAGACGTCAGCTTCCTATCGAAGAGGTAGAGGATCTGGATTAAAATAGAGATTGGATAAGAGATTACCCGGCTTTCTTTCCTTCTGGAAGAAAGCCGGGATTAATTTTAACGGGTATGGATAGAATGGAGCAGATGCTTGCTTTTGCCCGAAACTGTGCGAAGGAAGCCGGTAAAATACAACTTTCTTATTTCAGGGGGAATCACTTGCATATCGAGACCAAGTTCAATATGCACGATGTGGTTACGGTCGCAGATAAAGAAAGTGAACGTTATATCATAGGCGAAATAAAGAGGACCTATCCTGAACATGCTATATTAGGAGAAGAGAGTGGTATGCATGCGGGAGATTCGGAGTATTGTTGGGTGATCGATCCTTTGGACGGAACAACCAATTATAGTCAAGGGCTGCCTATATTTACAGTCTCTATTGGTCTCCAATGTAAAGGTGAAACTGTTTTAGGGGTGGTCTATGCTCCATATTTGAACGAACTGTACGAGGCTTGTAAAGGAAAAGGAGCTATGTTGAACGGGCGTTCTATTCATGTTTCAGGAAAGAATGACACTCAGGAGTCTGTCGTTTCTACCGGATTTCCCATAGATAAAGATCGTAACCCCGATAATAATCTCGACAATCTGGCCCGTATTTTACCAATGGTTCGCGGGGTGCGTCGTCAAGGATCGGCAGCATTTGATTTATGTTGTGTCGCTGCTGGAATCTTGGACGGGTATTGGGAATTCAATTTGCATTTGTGGGACGTTTGTGCCGGTATATTGATTGTAACCGAGGCCGGGGGTACGGTTCGTTCATTCCGGGAGGATCGTAATGTTCCTATTGTGGTGGGGACTCCTGCTATCGTCGAGCAATTATATCCTCGATTGTCCGACAAGCCGGGGAAGATATGTCTTTAAATGAATTACTGCTGCGCTTTTTCATTATTCCGGGTACTATTTTGCGGCTATTTTTTGTATTTTTGCAATAGATAATACGAAAGCAAGCGTATTTTGATGAGCCGTTGAAATGTTAGAACTATATATATGAAAGAAATTGTTGTCAGTGGAATCCGTTCCACGGGAAATTTGCATTTGGGAAATTATTACGGAGCATTGCGTAATTTTGTCAAAATGCAGGAAGAGGCGAAATACAATAGTTATTTTTTTATTGCCGACTTACATGCCCTCACTACGCATCCCGATCCGAAAACTCTACATGAGAATGTTCGGAATATCCTTTGCGAATATTTGGCTGCCGGTCTTGATCCTGAGAAATCGACCTTGTTCGTACAGAGCGATGTACCTGAGATTTCCGAAATGTATTTGTTAATGAATATGCACGTAGGTATCGGAGAGTTGATGCGGACGGCTTCATTTAAAGATAAGGCTCGTAAACAGTTGGGAATAAAGACCAATAACGATGAGGATATAGAACACGAGATTATAGGAGGTAATTCTAACAAACGGGTGAATGCCGGTCTGCTTACTTATCCTACTTTAATGGCTGTGGATATTCTTATTCAGCATGCTAATTATGTGCCGGTGGGGAAAGACCAAGAACAGCATTTGGAGTTGACACGCCGTTTTGCCCGTCGATTTAATTCTACTTATGGTGTCGAGTATTTTACCGAACCTCAGAATTTCAATTTCGGCAGCGACCCTATAAAAGTTCCGGGACTCGATGGATCGGGCAAAATGGGTAAGTCGGAAGGCAACTGCGTTTATTTGGTGGACGATGAAAAGACATTGAGAAAAAAGATTATGCGGGCGGTAACCGACGAAGGTCCGCAAGTGCCCAATTCCCCCAAAGCCGAACCTGTGGAAAATCTGTTCACTCTTCTTAAAATCGTATCTGCTCCCGACACGGTAGCCTATTTCGAAGAGAAATACAATACATGTGAAATTCGTTATGGCGATTTGAAGAAGCAGCTGGCCGAGGATATTCTTAAAGTCACTTTGCCGATTCGGGAACGTTTTTTGGAGATACAAAACGATGAGGCCTATTTGGCTCGGGTTGTGAAGATGGGAGCTGAGAAAGCTCGCGAAAGTGCATCGAAAACATTGCGAGAGGTTCGTGAAATCATGGGATTCAAACCTTTCTAAATTAGCAGTTATGGAACATCACCACCATCATCATGTTCACCCGACACCCGATATGCAGAAATTGAATCGGTCGTTTATCGTCGGTATCGTATTGAATATTGTTTTCGTGTTGGCCGAAGCCGGTGCAGGGTTTTATTATGATTCGTTGGCCTTGTTATCCGATGCGGGTCATAACCTGAGCGATGTCGTGAGCCTTGTGTTGGCGATGTTCGCTTTGCGGTTATCGATGGCTAAACCTTCTTTGCAATATACCTATGGATATAAGAAAAGTACCGTATTAGTTTCGCTATTGAATGCTGCCATTCTGTTTGTTGCCGTTGCCGTTATTTTGTATGAAAGTGTCGAGAAGTTCAGTAATCCTACTCCCCTCGACGGTGGTGCGATCGCATGGGTAGCAGCGATAGGCATCGTTATCAATGCTTTTACGGCCTATCTTTTTTTTGCTGACAAGTCGAAAGATTTGAATGTCAAAGGAGCTTACTTACACATGGCGGCAGATACTTTGGTATCGGTTGGAGTGTTGGTTTCGGGGATTGTTATCAAATATACGGGGTGGAATGTCATTGACCCGATAATAGGTATCGTGGTGGGGCTTGTGATTCTTTATTCCACATGGCATTTGTTACAAGAGAGTTTACGACTCGCTCTCGATGGAGTGCCCGAAGGAATCGATGTACAGAAAGTGGAAACCGTTCTATCGTCCGATCCAGATGTCCTTAATGTACATCATCTGCATATTTGGGCCATCAGTACGACTCAAACGGCATTGACAGCACATATCGTTGTGAAAGATATTACGCACATGCACGAGGTAAAACATCGGTTGAAGCACGATTTACAGGATTTGGGTATCGAGCATGCTACTCTCGAATTGGAACTGAAAGAAGAACATTGTGACGGACATTGCGACTGTTGCGAAGAGCAGCAAGGATGCGATAGCGATACACAACCTTATCTATAAAGATTTGCACGAAAAACGTATAGGTGGAGAAAAGTTGTTGTCGATATACGGCTTTTCTCCACTTTCGTTTTATGGCCTATAATTTATAGATGCCTCCCGGTAAGGCTTTTACTACACCTTTAAATTCCAGTTCCACCAGTATGGAGAGCAGTTGTGACAAGGGTTGGTTCAGGTCGACGGTCATACGGTTTATCTGTCCTTCTCCCTTTTGCGTCAGATAGTTCGTAACAACTTGCTCTTCGTCGGTGAGTTCTGGAAAAAGCGAGCGTTGCACGGCTTGTTTCCGTGGGGCGTTCCAGCACATGGCTTCGACGAGGTCGTCGGCCGAGGTTATTAAGGCTGCCCGATTCCGGCGTATCAGGTGGTTACACCCGGCTGACGATTCGGATTGTATGCTTCCCGGTAGAGCGAATACATCACGGTGGTAGCTTTCGGCTATACCGGCAGTGATGAGAGCCCCGCCTTTTTCCCTCGATTCCACGATGATAACGGCATCGGCAAGTCCGGCGACAATGCGGTTGCGGGCGACAAAAAATGCCGGATGCATACGGTGGTAGCCGGTATATTCGGTGAGCAATCCTCCGTGCGATACCATTTCTACGGCTGTGGAACGGTGGTTCGCCGGATAGATGTGATCCAATCCATGTGCAAGGACTGCGATCGTGTTTAAGCCATGTCGCAGGGCACAACGGTGGGCGCAAATGTCGATTCCATACGCCAATCCGCTGACGATAACCAGTTGAGGAAAATATTCCGATAAATCCCGAATCAGGGTTTCACAGAAATCTTTACCGTATTCGGTCGCCCGGCGCGTTCCCACGATACTGATTATTTTAGAAGAGTTTAAATCGGCATTACCCCGATAATAGAGCAAGGGTGGGGCATCGATACAATCGAGTAACCGTTGGGGATAATTCGGCTCTGTGAAATAGAGAGGTTCGATGCACCCTTTTCGGATAAATTCCATTTCCTTGCGGGCTTCCTGTAAGGCTGTTTGCCGGTTGTCTTCGTGAAGAATCCTTCCCTTTATCCCGGTAATTTTTTGTAGTTGGGATTCTGGTAATTCAAAGAAAGTTTCGAGGCTTTCGACCGTTTCATGAATGTGCTGGGCGAGGGCTTTGTTTATTCCTTTTAATCGGGATAATGCAATACGATATATCACCTCTTGTTCCATAACGGCTTGAATGAGAAAAGGATTATTGCAGATACTTCTCGAAATAAGGGAGAAATTCTTCACCTCGGCTTATTCGTCCGTTTACAGTACACACCGTTTCCACGACAGCTTTGATACATGTTTCTCCCGAAGTCTTGTAAATATCTTGATAAAAGACATATTTGATGCCTTCCCTGCGCATGTATAATTTGCTGATGAATTTGTCGCGGCTGCGGAGCGGTGTTTTATAGTTTATTTCGATGCGATTGACTACCGGATCTACACCTCTCTCGTGCATCTCGATAAATGAGATTCCAGATGATGCTAAAAATTCGTGACGGGTATGTTCGAGATAGTGCTGGTAGATGGCATTGTTAACGATTCCTTCCATGTCGCATTCGTAGTCGCGCACTTGCATCTCCAATTCAAAAATATATTCCATAACTAGTTTTCCATTGATGGTTTATGTAAATACCGTGCAAGCAGGGAGCGAAAGCAGACATTCTCGATCGTACCGAAAGTTTATTTTCACCTCCCGATGCAAAGATAATATAAACAAAGGGTGAAACCAATTAATTGGTTCCCCCTTTGTATCCTTTATCTTCTCGAACGGTGTTTCGGTGCGATACCTTATAATTTCCAACCGGCAATTTGAGTTTGTATATCCCAGAGATGAGCATACAATCCGTGGTTATTCAGAAGGTCTTCGTGTCTGCCTTTTTCTACAATGCGACCTTCATCGAGAACGACTATCGTGTCGGCGTTACAGATTGTTTTGAGACGGTGAGCGATAACAATGACAGTACGACCAGCTATCAGGGTGTTAATGGCTCGTTGTACTTCCACTTCATTCTCTGGGTCGAGCGAGGCAGTCGCCTCGTCGAGCAATACGATGGGAGCATCCTTCAAGATGGCACGAGCGATACTGAGGCGTTGTTTTTCTCCTCCTGACAAAGTACAACCTCCTTCACCTATCATCGTATCGTAACCTTTGGAAAGCTTCGTGATAAATTCGTGACATTGTGCTTTCTTGGCAGCTTCGATAATTTCTTCGTCGGTAGCATCATTTTTCCCGAATCGGATATTGTTGCGAATCGTATCTTGGAATAGATAAACATCTTGGAAAACCATAGATATATTTTTCATAAGGGATTCGGGCTCTAATGTAGATAAGTCTTGCCCACCCATTGAAACAGTACCTTCCCCAGGATCATAGAATCGGGCACAGAGTTTCATCAAGGTGCTTTTTCCACTGCCCGACGGTCCCACGAGTGCGGTTAGGGAACCTTGTTTCAAAGTGAGGTTAATATGGTGCAGAACCTTTTTATCTTGGTAAGAAAAAGATACATTATGAAATTCAATGTCACCGCCGTTGGGAGCGGGTCTATCTCCTTTCATTTCGGGTTCTTTCATTAAATTTAATATGCGTCCTCCGGCAATGGAAAAATAACGAAATTCGGCGAAGTTTGTCAAGGCAGAAGTCAGTGGGTCGAATACCCGTGAGCCGACGACCAGAAAAAGGACGAAAGTGGTTAGCAAGAGTTCTCCTCCAATAAGAAGGTAGGTTCCGCACAGGATCATTAAGGTTAGTCCGGCTCGGACGATTGTGATAGAGAGCATGATGAACGGGCCCAACAAGGCTTCTTGTCGTATGCAGGCTTTTCGTAAATCGGAGAACGCTTTGCGTAATCTGACGAAGCGATCGCCTAAAAGATTATAAGCTTTCATGACCCGAATACCTTGTAGATATTCTTCCATGCGGTTGCCTGCGTTTATTTTCGCTTCTATCTGTTTACTGCTGAGCCGTTGTTGTAATTTTGTACTGAGCCATAAGATCAGAATGGCTACGGGAAGAGCTATGAACATAGCTACCGACATGCGCCAATTTATCCAGAGGAGAGACAGGAAAGCCAGTACAGGCATGACAAGAGCACCCATTAGTTGAGGCAGATGATGGGATATGCCGGTTTCGGCCATGGTGAAGTCGGTGATAATCATAGAGGACAGGTCGCCCGGATCACGGCGAGATAGAAATCCGAGTGATAATTTGCGCAAGTGTTCTGCCAGAGCGATGCGTCCGTCGGCACTCATGGCATAGGCTTTACGGAAGTTCGCCCGGTAGGAGGCTCTTTCGGCCGCTACCATGACGGCTACATATATGACGAGTATACCGGAAATTGTCCATAATCGAGTGGTATCGAGTGGTGTACCGTTCCCGTCGAAAGCTCGGAAAATAACGTCGATAGCTTCGATAGAGAGGCAAAAGGGTATGATATTTACCAAATTGGATAATATGGTATAGCCAACGGGCTTTTTCAAACGATCCGGTTGGCCGATGGTTATATTTTGAATAGCGTTCATGATTTACTGAATTTTTTGTGCGATTACACAGATATTTTCTTTATTTCTACGGTGTGTGGTGATATTTGAGAATCCGCACCGGGCAAGACAGGACTCTAAATCTTGGGCAGAATGGACGACCATGCCGTCGATACGGCTTGTCCATGTTTCGTCGGAGGGGTCGCTAGCTTCGCAGCAGATAAGGAAGAGTCCTCCATTTTTCAAAACCCGGTGTACTTCGTTGAAAGTTTTTTGCAGATTTCCCCAAAAATAGACGGTCTCAAAAGCAGTAATCAGATCGAACGTTCCTTTCTCATAGGGTAGGTTCATTACGTTTCCCTGCGAGATAAAGCAACGAGTATTCAGCAGTTTCTTGATTTCCTTTCGAGCGAATTTTACGCTTTCGGAGGATATATCGATACCGTATATTTTCCCTTGCGGACAGAAGTCTGCCATGCGTTTCAGATTCGCTCCACCTCCGCACCCGATATCGAGTATCGTCCAGTCGGATTTCCATTCTATTTGGGAGAGCCCCCAGCGGGAGAGTGAAGCATGTCCCTTGTTCATACCTCGTAGAATTATTCTACCGAAGAACCCTTCGGGCATACGGGTATTTTGTAGTATAGAGTTGATTATGTTTTTCTTTTTCATATTCTTGTGAATGTTATGTTAAGCTTTATATTCGGTTTTTAATTCCCATTGGAATGCATCGGTGTATGCTTCCCACATCTGTCGGTAAACTCCCGGTATGGAGCTAAGCTTTTGATGTGTACCGATTTGCGCTATCGAGCCCTCTTTGAGTACGACGATTTGTTGAGCCGATACGATGGACGATAATCGGTGAGCTATGATGATGACGGTTTTGTTTTTGATGAGGTGTTGCAAGGCTTGTTGCATCTTGTATTCATTTTCGGGGTCGGCAAAAGCCGTAGCTTCATCGAGTACGAGAATGGGTGCATTTTTCAGTATGGCCCGTGCCACGCAGATTCTTTGCGCCTCACCGCCCGATAGAAATACTCCTTTGTCGCCAATGCGGGTGTCGTATCCGTCGGGCAGATTTGAAATGAACTCATGACATTGGGCGGCACGAGTGGCGGCTTCTATGCCGTCCCGGGTGGCATTGGGTGAACCTACGGCTATATTTTCATACAATGTATCGTAAAAAAGGAATGTATCTTGAAAGACGAAAGATATAAGATTCATTAGTTCCTCGGTTTTGATGTTTCTCACATCGACTCCTCCTATGTAGATACCGCCTTCGCCGACGTCCCAAAATCGGGGTATGAGGCTGGCGACCGTACTTTTCCCTGAACCAGACGGCCCGACGAGTGCTGTGATTTCGCCTTGTGACGCTTTGAAAGAAATATGACGTAACGCCTCTGTGCGAGTGACTTGCTCTTTGCTCTCATAGGAGAAACTGACATCTCTGAATTCGATGTCATAACTTTGGGGAGTTTGGGGTAAGGTTGTTTCTGGAACGGGTTTTTCGTCGAGTATTCGGTCTATGCGTTTTACTCCTTCGTCGATTTCGCGAGTACCTCCTCCTAGAAACATTAATTTATATACCGGTGAAGTTACACCGGGTCCCATGATGATGAAAAATAGCCATACGGCGGCCAGTGCGATATTGTGTGGTTGGTTACTGATGAGTAGCAGACCGACGGGGATAATAAGCGAGACGATGGAGTTTAACAACACGGTGAAAGTGATCATGCCTGGTTCGTATGTATCGCAAACTTTCAATGCCCATTTTTTATATCCTTGAATTTCGTCGTGGAATTGTCGGAAGGATTTTACGCTCTGTCCGAATATTTTCACGACGGGTATACCTCGTACGTATTGTACAGCCGATGCGCTCATACGCTCCTGTGTGTCAAAATAGTTGGCGGTAAATGTTTTTGCAGTTTTGCCCATGAAGTTGATGTATTGTAATCCAATGCTTAATACGATACAAGCAAGACAAATTGCAGCTAACCAACCGTTGAGTGAAAAGAAAATAACAAACATGAAAATTACGGTTACCGCGACGTTTACCATGTCGGGAATCGTATGGGCTATGAAGGATTCTATTTTCTCGATATTTTGTTCTATTGTCTTTTTGATAGCACCTGTGGAGGTATCGCTGAGAAATCCCAGGGATAATTTCCCGATATGTTCGGATAGTTTTACACGCAGTCCGTATAAGATGCGAAAAGCAGCTACGTGTGATGCCATGAGTGATGCATAGAGTAGTATCAATCCGATGATTAATCCTCCAAAAGCTATCCACCCCCAGTATATGAGTAAATCGCTGTCGATTGAACCTAGATTTCCTGCTTTCGATAGGAGTTCGTTGAGAATTTCATATATCGACCAATAAGGTACGAGCATACACAAAGCACTGATTGCCGACAATATACCGGATAATATCAGTAAGCCTTTTCGCTCACCTGCTATTTGAAATAGACGGGCAAGTCCTTCTTTCTTTTTATTTGGTGTCATGTGAATTGAGTTTTTGAGTTAATGGTTGATCTCTTTTGTACTTCCCCGCCGGAAAAATGGGAAGCTATGTTATGGAGAACTGCCTTCACTTGTTCTTCATAGAAATACATGAGTACGCCCTCGATGATAAAAATGAAATCACAATCGGGGTGTTGTGTTTTCAAACACTCTAACCATTTTGTTTCTAATAAAGAAGAAGATATATAGGTATCGTATTCCGGTTCGGGAATCAATTCTCGTCTCAAAGAGATTACTTCGGGTAAATCCAGTTCGTAATATTTTGTCGGATCGTTTTCCCGATGAATGCGTTGGCAACGTGTATCTAATCCACAACCGACGTTGACTACAATCGGTCGGGAATGGTTATCGATAAATCGGCGGACAGCATCGTCGAAATACCTACCTCTTACGACACAACCTACTTCGCTCAGTTTTGCTCCGTCGAATTTGGAATAATCGTATTCGATGCAGGCGATTAATTGTTCCGCCATTTTGTCTTTTAGAATCGCATCTTTTCGCCTACTTTCTTTTGCCCGCATATAAAGTGGAATAAGCAGTGTTTCGGCTACAATGTTTTTGAACTCGTATTTTCTTTTCATATTCTTATTTGTTATTTTCAAAAACGAACAATATTCAAAATCATTCAAAAAAAGAGAGAACCTATCCTTTCATAAGCTCTCTCCACCCGGTTGTACTGAAAATCATGTATTCTGTTATTATTTGTTCTATTTCATCGGAGACCTTTTTATGCATGATTAATTCTTCCAGCATGGTGAACATCCAAACGGTATGCAGGTGAATCGTGAATTCCGATATGTTTATATTTAGTTCAGGGTGTTTTATTTTCATGTTTCGAAAATATTCTTTGACGACTTCGGTCGAACGGTCGGCAAAATCTCTTTTATAATTTTCTAAGGAAGTCCCTTGCGAACGAAATAAAAGCAGGAATAACAGATTACGATATTTTTTGATTAACGATATGTATTCGGCTATGACAGCCCGGAGATAGTGTTCGGTATACATTTCCATGATGTCAGATCCGCTTTTTCCATGATGTTTGTCTAACATGATTTCAAAATCATTGATCACGGGTTGTACGAGTTCGCGAAAGATATCTTCTTTGCTGTTATAGTAGTTGTAAATATTACTTAACCCTACATGGGAGTCGTCGGCGATTTCACGAATGGTGACTTTGGAATAGCCTTTGGCATAGAATAGGGGCAAAGCAGCATTTAGAATGTTTTGTCGGATATGTTCTTTGGCTATTTGCATAAATGTTTTAGTACTTATTTTGTGAAGCAAAGTTAGATTTCCGTTAAAGGAGTATCAATACCTAAAAATTGGGATTTCTGTCAGAGTTTGTACGTTTTTGTACGAGTATGTTTGATTCTAATATTTCTTATATTATTTTTACGCATTGATGTGAAGATGATGTTATGCGTAAATTGTTGAGTGTTATTATTGTCTATTTGGTGGGCTGGATACCTATGTTCCCGTGTACTTCGGCCGTGGTTTCGGGGCGGGTAACACCCGACGGGCGTCCGTTGTTGTGGAAACATCGCGATGCATCGGATTTGAATAATCGTATCGTTCATTTCGAAGCAGAAGGAGGAAAGTTGGAATTTGTCGGACTTGTGAACGGGGTCGATACGATGGCCAACGAAGTGTGGGCCGGGTATAATACTTCTGGATTCGCTATCATGAATACGGCTTCATATAATCTTAAAAACGATACTTCATCGTTGTCCGACCGAGAAGGGGTTGTGATGAAACAAGTGTTGGGCGAGTGCCGTACGGTAGAGGATTTCGCCCGGTTACTCGATTCTCTTCCTCGTCCGATAGGGGTGGAGGCTAACTTCGGGGTGGTCGATGCTTTGGGTGGAGCAGCCTATTTCGAAGTGAATAGTTACGAGGTATTCCGTTATGACGTAAAAGATAGTCCCGACGGTTATCTGCTTCGTACCAATTATTCTGTATCGGGGAGGCCGAACGAAGGTTATGGTTATATCCGTTACGATAATGCCGCCCGGTTGTTTTCACGTGCTGCCTCCGAGCGCAGTATTACTCCCGAATGGATTACAGGCGTTTGTTCCCGCTCGTTTTATCACATTTTGTTGGGACGGGATTTTACGACCGATGCATGGGTGGTCGATCAGGATTTCATACCTCGCCGCAGTACATCGGCTTCTGTTGTCATCGAAGGCGTGAAACCCGAAGAGTCTCCTGTATTCACTACCATGTGGACGATATTGGGGTATCCTCCCTGTTCGGTCGTGTTGCCGGTGTGGATCGGCTGCGAGTATGGTGTTCCGACCCTGTTGCAGGGGGCGGAAGATTCTGTGCGCTCTCCGTTGTGCGAATGGTCGAACCGATTGAAAAACAAAGTGTTTTCTTTGGAAAGAGGCAGCGGCCCGCATTATCTGCATATGGCATTGCTTTATAATCCCGAAGGTAACGGATATGCCCAAAGATTGTTATTGCTCGAAAAAGAGATATACGCCGAGAGTCGAATCGTGTTGGACGAGGTTCGTCGGAAAGGTGAGTGGAACAACGAGCATGTCGGCGGTCTGCTCGATATTGTCCAACAAAAAATCGTTACACTTTTCGGCCAAATTTTGAAATGAGAAGTACGAATGTACTTTTTCTGTTCTTGGGTTATGGATTGGCAAAATGATATTTTGGAAAAGATAAAGATTTTATTTCGTGGGATTGGGCAGGTGATGTTTCAGAATAATGCTTGGTCGGGAGTCTTGATGTTGGCCGGGATAGCCTGTAATTCTTTGTATATGGCGGGTCTGGCTCTATTGGGAACGGTTGTGAGTACATCGACTGCCCGGATAGCAGGATATTCCTGCGAGGATATACGAAACGGATTGTATGGTTTTAACGGGACTTTGGTCGGTATTGCCGTGGGTGTGTTTATGAACATATCCGTATGGGCTTTTATGTTATTGATAATAGGAGCCGCCCTTTCTACATGGGTGATGCGCTTGTTTCAACGTCAACGGTTCGTGCCGGGGTATACTGCACCGTTTATTCTTGTCACTTGGCTTTTGCTGTTGTTGGAACGGACTGTATTTCCTTCATTGGAGCTCTCGTCCGACTCCGTAGCCGTGCAGGAGCCGGTGAATATAGATTTTTTTCAAGTGTTCTGTTTGCACATCGGACAAGTCATGTTTCAAGGTGGAACCGTTTTGTCTGGTTTGTTTTTCCTCGTAGGAATATGGATCAACTCCCGGTTGAATGGACTTTATGCCATGTGGGGCGCTGTTTTGCCGCTTGGAGCGGCTCTTTTTCCGGATATGGGAATCCTCGGTGCGGAAGCCGGATTATTGGGGTACAACGGGGTGCTTTGTGCTATCGCACTCGGCACGGCATCCTTAAAAGGTTTTGGAGAGGCGACCGCGGCCGTGCTGTTAAGTACGGTATTACAAATTGCCGGAATGCGCATCGGGATAACGACGCTGACGGCTCCGTTTGTCCTTGCGACGTGGACCGTTGTTCTTTTGAGAAAAGTCTGGTAGTAAACGATAAATGTCACAGCTGTTCGGGAATACTCAGTAATGTGATTTTTCGCTTGCCTGACTGTGAGCCAGATGAGGGCGAGATGCCACGAAGCGGTGGAGGGGTTGAATAGCTTTTCATTATATTCCTGTGATGTTGCAAGAGATAGTAGCGGGGAGGCAATATCATTTTAATGCTGAGATATCGATGTTATCAATGCTTCGAGGCGGTCTATCAACTCGTTCCCCAAAGCGGTTTTATCTTCGATGTGCTTGCAGACCATCTTGACAAAGGCATCGTTCTCAAATTCGCCCCGAACCTGTTCGAAATCGAAATCCCGCTGCCGGGTAGAACCGTCCACACCGAATCCGATACGGGAAATCATCGAAAATTCTTTGCGGGCATCGTCATAGAGCATTCGGTCGAGCGACACAACGGCTTCGTTCCATTGCCGTACGATTCGGATAATATCTCCGGGAGACAGCCTGTCGACTGTTTTTCCATACCAACGGGGCATTATCGAACAAACCCATGTCCATTCCATGTCGTAGTAACGCCGATGCATGGCTTGGAAGAAAGATTCGGTTTCTTCTAACGTGGAATCGGGATTACCGACGATACGGTCTATTTCGTCTTTGACAGCCTGCTTGGGTACAATCAATCCCGACAGATCTATCCATTCGCCTTCTCCGAGGGAGTCGGTCAGTTTCAACCGGTCGTGCAAATCGTTCAGATCGGAGAACGGTGCTCCTTCGAGTCGTTTGATGATCGAGTTACCCATGAATTTATGGACAGCGAGGGTGTACAGGTCTATTCCTTTGTTGAGGGAGCTGTTCTTGATCGTAGTGCTTTGGAAGGAGTAACATTCCGACGTTTCACCCGATGTCTGTTTCAATCCCTGTAATGTGTCGATGCCTTGCAGCATCTTTTGTATGGTGTAGGGACTGAGCAGATTGAAGTTGATACAATCGAGCTTGTCGGGGTCGGTGCGCTTGTCTCGCTTGGGCCACTTTTGTGCGTCGCGTATCGTTCCCACGCTTTTGAGATTCGCACCGGGAACGAGATAAGAGCGATTTCCGTGTTCTATCAGATAGGAAAACGGCATGCCCGAAGTGTCGGGGTGATTGACATGGCGTCCCATGATGAGGGAAAATGCACCTACTTTGGCCGGCCACAGGATATATGAGTCGCTGGTCGTTTTCGAGCCCCGCTCAACGACTCCTTGATGGATAGGGCCGAGTTTGTACATGTGGTTGCTTTGGTTCGACCCGCTGCCTGCGTTCAGGAAAGAAAACATTCCGGCAATGAGCAAACTCGATTTGTGCATGGTGACCGTGTAGGGGCCGGCAAAGATAGCACACGCTTCGCCGTTTTCGCTTTGGCAGTTGCTGAAAAAGAGCGAATCGTGAGCCGAGAAAAGATGAGTGAGGTGGCAGGCTTGTCCGATGAAACAACGAGACATTACTACACCGTCACTTATATGAGCTCCCGAACTGACGATGAAATCTTCGGCCGTAACATTCGGCCCGATGTATACCGGAGCCTCTCGGTTGCTGTTGATACTACCGTTTTCGAGTCTCGATGTCCCGTCTATCTGGCAGTAATCTCCGATACAAACGTTTCGTATAGTTCCTGTATTGACGATGTGCACGCCGTTGCCTATTTCCCCGTAGCAACTCTTTTGTGCGAGGGAATATGCCTCTATCATTTCTCGAAGGCGGGCTATCAAGTCGGGGCGATGCCGATACATGGCGATGATGTAGGCCAGTTGTGCCGACAGCCGATTGTAAATGGGTACTTCCCGACCTCCCGTCTCGTTCAATACCGATACTTCGGTATTATTCCCGAAACAGCTTTCGCCTTCGGTGAGAATGAGATTTACATTTTGTATGAAACAGTCGCTCCCTATCCGGTAATTGGCTATATAGTTGGGAATGTTTTCTATCAGTGAGTTGTTCCCTATCGAGCAATTGTGCAAGGTGACGTGGTGGAGTCCCGTTTTTTTCTTTAATCCACCCGGAAGCTCCATCTCTTTTTCGAATATCCCCAGCTCGATTTCTCCGGAAAAACGGGTGTGGGTAATATGATCGGGAGAGAACCCTTCGACTACATTTATTTTCGACCAGTTCTCGGCCGTACAAAATTGAGTCGTGAGTTGATTGATTTCTGCAATATTGAGTTTACGGTAATTCTTCATCGGACAAATTTTGTAAAAGGCCGGAGAGTAGCCCGGTTATGGATTCAAGATTATTCGTCGGTCGTTATTTCGTCGTAGTGTTGAAACAGGAAATCGTTATAAGGGAACCTTGTCGTATGTATCTCTTTCACCCGCTGGTAAAGCAGCGTTTTCAATTCGTCGATGTTCTTTTTTTCTTTGGCCGATATGAAAATGCAGTTGTCGTGCATTTTTCCCATCCACGTTTCTTTCCATTCGTCGAGCGTAATGTTTTCTCTCGTTTTCGGGGTGAGGTCGTCGGCCGCTTTTTCCACATAGGAAAATGCGTCGATTTTATTGAACACGAGTATCATGGGTTTGTCGGTGGAGTCGCAGACTTCCTGTAAGGTCTTATTGACTACTTCTATTTGTTCTTCGAAAGCCGGATGCGAGATATCCACGATGTGTAGCAGGAGGTCGGCTTCCCGCACCTCGTCGAGTGTCGATTTGAACGAATCGACCAGATGGGTAGGCAGTTTGCGGATAAATCCTACTGTGTCGGAGAGCAGAAAGGGAAGGTTGTCGACAATCACTTTTCGCACGGTCGTATCGAGCGTGGCAAAGAGTTTGTTCTCGGCAAAGACCTCCGACTTGCTTAACAGGTTCATCAAAGTGGATTTCCCCACATTGGTATAACCGACTAATGCTACTCGTACCAACTTCCCCCGGTTTTTTCGCTGGATGCTTTTTTGCCGGTCTATGCTTTTCAGCTCCTCTTTCAAGTGAGAAATCTTATCGAGAATGATACGCCGGTCGGTCTCTATCTGAGTTTCGCCGGGTCCACGCATGCCGATACCTCCTCGTTGTCGTTCGAGGTGAGTCCACAGTCGGGTGAGTCGAGGCAACAGATATTGGTATTGTGCCAGTTCTACCTGACGTTTGGCATTGGCAGTCTGTGCCCGTTTGGCAAAAATATCGAGAATGAGACTGGTGCGGTCGAGTATTTTCACTTGCAATTCCCGTTCGATATTTTGTACCTGTTTCGACGACAAGTCGTCATCGAAGATGACCATGCCTATTTCGTTTTCTTCGATGTATGCTTTTATTTCGGACAGTTTTCCCGACCCGACGAAAGTGCGGGAATTGGGCGTGTCGAGTCGTTGAAGGAATTTCTTCACGGGCAACGCTCCGGCCGTTTCTGCCAAGAAAGCCAGTTCGTCGAGATATTCGTTTGCTTTCGCTTCGTTTTGGGTGTTGGTGATCAATCCCACTAAAACGGTGCGTTCGGTTTCTTCTTGTGTTAAAATAAATTCTTTCATTCTATATGTTTACAAAGATGTACTCCAAAAATAATGTTTTTTCTTACCTCTTTGTTTTCATCGGGTTTTAATTATTAAATAGTTTTTCTATCGTGATGATCTGATAGTCGTAGAAATTGCGGGTGGCACTGTCGGCCGAGGCCGCTCTTTTTTGTTTGTATAACGCCAAAACTTTTTTGAGCGCACCGGTCATGTAAGGAGCCATATCGGCCGACG
>ENA-ORSX01000690-ORSX01000690.1-human-gut-metagenome-genome-assembly--contig:-NODE-690-length-31632-cov-8.554581_pt1 | contig 31632 bp, 29 predicted proteins | sample MGYA00241904_ERZ509172 | MGnify/ENA primary metagenome ERZ509172 (study PRJEB26280, sample SAMEA2338795) | human gut metagenome | biome: human gut; feature: human-associated habitat; material: faeces...
CAGGTCCATTGACAGGGGTCCAGCTTGGACTCGCGGTATATCACGTATGTGAACCAGAGATGAAAGAAGAATTCGACGAAGCAGTTTATGATGAGCAGGTAAGCATGATGGAAATGGTTCTTGATGTAGATGATATCGTTTCCGAGATGACAGCTATCAGAGAACAGGTATAGTCATTTCATGTAATATGAAGAGGGGCAGGCCCGGTATGTTCCCATATAGGGGACTGTTCCTCTTTTTGTTTCTATACATGCGATAAAACAGTCCGGCGGGCTGTTTTGAATTCACTTTGCGCTTTCGACAAGTAAAAGAATAAAGTGGTTGAAAAATAAGAAAGGTGGATAAAACCGATGAACAGTGTAATTAAAGGGGCAAGTTATGTACTTGCACATACACCACAGATGGTAGTATATAATGGAACAACTCAGACAACAGAGAGAATCGTAAATCCAGAGTCTGAGTATCTCAAAGAATTAGAAAGTCATCTTCGTTCTTACGAGGATTGTGTAAATTACTGGCCAAACCAGGTATATATCGGAAATGCAACTCCGGAAGAACTTGCGGAAGTGGAATTCCCATACTATGACAAAGTAAAAGACGGAGCAGAGAGATACGGAAAATACGGTGAGATCATGCCGGAGGAAGAATTCCTTCTTCTCGTTCAGGCTTGTGACCAGTTCGAAGTAGTTATGCTCGACAAAGAATTCGTTTCAGCTCACAAAGACGCACTTGCAGCTGATCCGATCATCACTGATGATATCGTAGAGAGAATCCATGAAGGTGTAGAGTTTGCTGTTGTAGAAGCGGCAGTAAATGAAGAACATGCAGAAGGTCTCTATATTGCAGGAAAATTAGTAGGATGTGTGAAGAGAGCTCATGATATTGATGTGAACTTATCTGCACATGTTATGCATGAGAACCTGATGAGTAAAGCATCCAGCGTACTTGCACTGTTATACGGTGTAAAAAATGCAGGAATCAGCAAAGACGATGTAGAGTATGTAATCGACTGTGCTGAGGAAGCATGTGGTGACATGAACCAGCGTGGCGGCGGTAACTTTGCAAAAGCAGCAGCAGAAATCGCAATGCTCAACAATGCAACAGGATCTGACTCTCGTGGATTCTGTGCAGGACCGTCTCACGCACTTATTGAAGCAGCAGCTCTTGTAAAATCAGGAGCATACAAATGCGTAGCAGTAACAGCCGGCGGATGTACAGCAAAACTTGGTATGAACGGTAAGGATCACGTGAAAAAAGGTCTTCCGATCTTAGAGGATTGTCTGGCAGGATTCTGTGTGATCGTAGCAGAAAATGACGGGGAAAATCCAGAGATCAACCTTGATATCCTTGGTCGTCATACAGTAGGAACAGGAAGTGCTCCACAGAACGTAATCGGAAGTCTCGTAGCTGATCCATTAGAGAGAGCCGGACTTAAGATCACAGATATCGACAAATTCTCACCGGAGATGCAGAACCCGGATATCACAAAGCCGGCAGGAGCAGGAGATGTTCCGATGGCAAACTACAAGATGATCGCAGCACTTGCTGTAAAACGTGGTGAGCTTGACAGAAAAGAACTTGCAAGCTTTACAACAAATCATGGACTTACAGGATGGGCTCCGACTCAGGGACATATTCCATCAGGCGTACCATATATTGGATTTGCAAGAGAAGATATCCTTGCAGGAAAGATCAACAAAGCAATGATCATCGGAAAAGGAAGCTTGTTCCTTGGACGTATGACAAACTTATTTGACGGTGTATCTTTTGTAATTCAGGCAAATACAAAGGCAGAAGCAGAAGCAGCAGCCGGCGTATCTGAGGAAGAAGTAAAAGGACTCATCGCAAAAGCTATGAAAGATTTCGCTGCTTCCCTGATAGCAGAGTAAGGGGTGTTAACAATGGCAAATAATATTGAAAAAATGATTGCCGATACCTTTATGGAGATGGCGCAGGGCCTTGAGACGGGAAGCTTCGGAAAAAGACCTAAGATCGCACTTACCGGTATGGGCAGTGAACATGGAGAAGAAAACTCCATGGCAGCGGCGGTAGCAGCTGCAAGAGACGGTATCGATGTATATTATATCGGTACTTTAGAGGCAGAAGGCGTGACAACTGTCAAAGTGGCTAACGATGAGGAAGGTCACGATAAGATGGAAGAAATGCTGAAAAATAAAGAAGTTGACGCGGCAGTAACCATGCATTTCCCATTCCCGATCGGAGTATCTACGGTAGGACGCTGTGTAACACCGGCACAGGGAAAAGAAATGTATATTGCTAACACAACAGGAACATCCAGCACAGATCGTATTGAAGGTATGATCAAGAATGCAGTTTATGGTATTATTACTGCAAAGGCATGCGGAAATGCGAACCCGACAGTTGGTATCCTGAATGTAGACGGCGCCCGTCAGACAGAGAAAGCATTAAAACAGTTGAAGGATCAAGGATATGATATCGCATTTGCAGAGTCCGGAAGAGCAGCGGGCGGATGTGTAATGAGAGGAAATGACGTGCTTCAGGCATCTCCTGATATCATGGTTACAGATTCTCTGACAGGAAATATTCTTGTGAAGATGCTCTCTTCTGCAAATACAGGCGGAAGCTTTGAAGCAACAGGCTATGGCTATGGCCCTGGAATCGGCGAGGGTTATGAGCAGCTTGTAATGATCGTATCAAGAGCAAGTGGCGCTCCGGTTATTGCAAATGCAATTCGTTATGCAGCACAGCTTGTAAGAGGAAAAGTCTTTGAAGTTGCAAAGGCAGAATTTGCAGCAGTGAAGAAAGCTGGATTTGACGAAATCTTAAATGGAGTAAAGGCAGCATCAAAACCTGCGGCAGCGGAAGAAGATGTGAAAGAACCTCCAAAGGAGATTGTAACAGCACAGATTCCTGGAATTGAGGTTATGGATCTTGAGGATGCAGTAAAAGTTCTTTGGAAGATCAACATTTACGCTGAGAGCGGAATGGGTTGTACAGGACCAATCATCCGTGTATCAGATGCAAATCTTGCAAAGGCAGAAGAAGAATTGAAGAAAGCCGGTTATATCAATTAATGAAAACCGGAAGGATACAAAAAGCGGCGTTTTGGATATGTTCCAAGACGCCACTTTTTTTGCTGTCTCAAAGTATTATAATGAAAAGAAACGTAGTGAGGTGGGAAATTATGGAAGGTACTTTGAGATTATTTGTTCCGATAGTAAACGTAAGAGAATATGGACGTAAATGTCTGTCAGGGATAATGCTTATTGTGCTGCTGCATATGCTTGCAGTGTCGACAGAGAGGTTCTCGGTGACAGACGAGCCGGAGAATAGCGCACAAGTATTTCCGGTTATGGCAGGGGAAGATGTATTTGTGGATAAAGGGAATGTGTTGAAAGAAAGAGTCTTAGATCCATTTGTGAAGACGGAGATAAAGGCTGACAGGATTGAGACCGCACTTCTGCCGGATTCGATGATTGTAGAGAGTATGAAAATTGATGGCAAAGAAAATACAATGAACGGATTCTATGATATGGATGCCGATGCGGCGGTAAATACAGCAGTTGATACCGTAACAGTTCCTTCAGAAAATGCGGGAGTTGGAGAGACGGAGAATCCGACAACGGAAGAGACCGGGACACCGATCTTGTGGGAGGTTACCTGTTATGGAGATGGAGGGCTTCCGGCAGCTGCATCTTATTCATTTGACGCAGCTTCTTTTGCGGGAGATGAGCTGTCGGTGCCTGTATATGAAGGAAAGATTTTCACCGGATGGTATGAGGATGAAGCGTGTACGATACCATTTGACAGAGCAGAAGGAGAAAAGCGCAAACTCACTTTATATGCCGGATGGAAGACAGAAACATATATGTTATCTGATCGCGGTTATTTGATAGACTGCGGACCGGAGCTGGTGTCGGATGGTTTGTTGTTGCTCCCTTTCGATGATTCCTGTACGGGAGTGGACGCTCATGCTTTTGACAAGCTTGCTCAAATGGTAGAAGAGATTTATATTCCGGCAAATATTACCTATATCGCACCGGAAGCTTTTGAGAATCTTACGAATCTGATCTATATTGAAGTAGCAGAGGACAATCCGGTGTACTATAGTGTAAATGGAGAATTATATATGAAAGATGGAGATCATTTAGTGAAATAGTGATCGAAATAAAAGATAACATCGATGCCCAAAAATCAGTAAATTATGGTCAAATGAAAAAGATACTACAATTTTCCTACAAGTGGTGCTATAATGGATGGGACTAAAAAAGCGGGGAGTTCGACATGAGAATTAATATAATTACAGAAGACCGTGAAAAGTACATGGATATTCTGCTTCTTGCAGACCCTCAGGAAGATATGATTTTAAAATATCTCCACCAAAGCGACTTGTTTGTTTTGAGTGAAGAAGGAGTTATTAAGACGGTATGTGCGGTAGTCAGACTAAATGACCGCGCATGTGAGATTAAAAATATAGCAACCATTGAAGATGAAAGAGGAAAAGGTTATGGCACACATATGATTCATTATGTGTGTGAACATTACAGCAGTCGGTTTCAGACGATATTCGTGGGAACAGGCAATTCGAAGAACACTGTGGGGTTCTATGAGAAGTGTGGCTTTTCGGTGTCGCACATTGTAGCCGATTTCTTTGTGGATCATTATCGTGAACCTATCTATGAAGAAGGAAAACAATTGATGGATATGATCTACTTAAAGAAGAAGCTTCAGTCGGATATTGATGTGAAGAAGGTGGCGGACGTTGCGCTGGAAGCGGGAAGGATACTTCTTAAAAATGGTGGTGAGATCTTCCGTGTAGAAGAGACTATGACGAGGATCTGTCAGAGATTCCATGTGGAGAAGGTGGAGATATTCGCTTTGAGCCACGGTATTTTTTTCAGCGTGCAAAATGGAGAGGAAGTATATACAAAAGTAAAGAACATTCCACTGTCCAGCACGAATCTGACAGCAGTGGCGGAAGTAAACGCATTGTCCAGAGATATTTCTGCCGGGAAGGTAACAATCGAAGAAGCAGAAGCGAAGCTGGAAGAGATTGATCAGATGCCTGTGGCAAAGTATTATTATCAGATTCTTGGCGCAGGACTCGGAAGCGGAGGCTTTGGTTTCATTCTTGGGGCTACCCCTTTGGAAAGTCTTGCGGCGGTTGGAATCGGATGCCTGCTTTACATGTGGGTTTTGCTTGCCAAGAAGCTTAATATGTCCAAGATCGTTTTGAATCTTGTGGGCGGCATCATCATCACAGTGCTGGCAATTATCATTCAGCAGCTTGCACCGGCCGGAACGCTTCACATGAATGGGATGATCGTAGGCTCGATCATGCCTCTTATTCCGGGGCTTCCATTTGTTAATGCTATTCGTGAAATTGCAGACAATGACTTTTTATCCGGAACGGTACGTATGATTGATGCACTGCTCGTATTTGTATATATTGCGGTTGGTGTCGGTATCACATTCAGCGTCTACCACAATCTGTTAGGAGGGTTGATGTTATGATCTATGAGATGACGGCAAATCTTTTTTGTGCCTTCATAGGAACGGTTGGCTATTCCGTGCTATATAATGTGCCCAAACGGTATTTTCTCAGTTGTGGATTTACAGGAACTATGGGGTGGTTGGCGTTTCTTTTAGTAAAAAACGCAACCCCGCTTTCTTCAGCGGTGGCGTCTTTTTTTGCAGCGTTGGTCGTTGTATTAATGTCCAGACTTCTTACAGTGCGTATGAAATGTCCGATCACGATTTTTCTTGTATCAGGCATTTTCCCGCTTGTTCCGGGAGCAAGGGTTTATTATACCGTATACTATCTTGTGACAAGTGAAATGGGAAAAGCGGCGCAGGAAGGACTGGAAGCGCTTAAGATCGCATTTGGTATTGTTCTCGGAATCGCAGTGGTACTTGCAATTCCAAGGGAAGTGTTCCAGATCCGGTACTGGGAGCAGAGAAAATATAGAAAATAGAAAATATAGAATAAAGAAAATACAGAATATAAGGAGAAAAGAAAGATGAGTAAAGTAAGAACAAGATTTGCACCAAGCCCAACAGGAAGAATGCATGTGGGAAATTTAAGAACAGCGTTGTATGCATATTTGATCGCAAAGCACGAGGATGGAGATTTTATGCTTCGTATCGAGGACACCGATCAGGAGCGTTTTGTAGAAGGCGCGCTTGAGATTATTTATCATACACTGGAAGAGACAGGTCTTGTGCATGATGAAGGACCGGACAAAGACGGCGGAGTCGGACCTTATGTCCAGAGTGAGAGAAATGCGTCCGGTTTGTATCTGAAATATGCAAAACAGCTTATTGAACAGGGAGATGCTTATTACTGTTTCTGTGATAAAGAGCGTCTGGAGTCTTTAAAGAGCAGTGTGGCAGGAGAAGGAAGTACAGAGATTGTTGTATACGATAAGCACTGTCTGGGACTTAGCAAAGAGGAAGTGCAGGCAAATCTGGACGCAGGAAAACCTTACGTAATCCGCTTTAATATGCCGACAGAAGGAACAACAACGTTCCAGGATGACATTTACGGTGATATCACTGTGCCAAATGCAGAGCTTGAGGATCTGATCCTGATTAAATCCGACGGATATCCGACCTATAATTTCGCAAATGTTATTGATGACCATTTGATGGGAATTACACATGTGGTAAGAGGAAATGAGTATCTGTCTTCTGCGCCGAAATACAATAAGATCTATGAAGCTTTTGGATGGGAGATTCCGACTTATGTACACTGCCCGTTGATTACAGACGAGAACCACAAGAAACTCAGCAAACGTTGCGGACACTCTTCTTATGAAGATCTTATTGATCAGGGCTTCGTGACAGAGGCAGTAGTGAACTATGTGGCGCTTCTCGGATGGTGTCCGTCCGGCAATCAGGAGATTTTCTCACTGGAAGAGCTGGTAAAAGAATTCGACTATCATCATATGAGTAAGTCTCCGGCAGTTTTCGACATTACAAAGCTGAAATGGATGAACGGAGAATACTTAAAAGCCATGGATGAAGAGAAGTTCTATGAGATGGCGAAACCATATATTCAGGAAGTTGTGACGAAGGACCGCGACCTTCATAAGATCGCAAATCTTGTAAAGACCAGAATTGAGATTTTCCCGGATATCAGAGAACAGATTGATTTCTTCGAAGAACTTCCGGCATATGATACAGCAATGTATTGTCATAAGAAAATGAAGACAAATGAAGAGAATTCTCTGGAAGTCCTGCGCGAAGTTCTGCCGCTTTTAGAGGCACAGGAAGACTTCAGCAACGACGGATTATTTGCGCTTCTGAAAGGTTATGTGGATGAGAAGGGCGTGAAGACCGGATTTGTTATGTGGCCGGTGAGAACCGCAGTTTCCGGCAAACAGAATACTCCGGGCGGCGCAACCGAGATCATGGAGATCCTCGGAAAAGAAGAGTCCATTGCCAGAATCAAAAAAGGAATTGAAATGCTTGAAAAGTAAGATAAAGTAAGGGGTATCTATGAGTTTAAATCATGCTCAAAAAGAAGCAGTCGCTCATTATCAAGGACCTTGCATGGTCCTTGCCGGTCCCGGTTCCGGGAAAACGCTTACCATTGCAAAGAGAATTGAATATTTGATCAAAGAATATAAGGTAAGACCAGAAGAAATTCTGGTCATTACCTTTACAAAATATGCGGCGGCAGAGATGCGGCAGCGGTTTTATCGTGTCATGGGAAATCAACAGCTTCCGGTAACCTTTGGTACCTTTCACGGGATCTTCTATGGGATTTTAAAATGGGCCTACCGGATCGGTCAGGATAATCTCCTTCTTGACGAGGAAAAGAGTGCGCTTGTAAAAGAGGCGGCAGAAGAGACTGACTGGGGAGAAGATGAAGATCTTTTGCGTGAAGAAGATTTTTTTCAGGGATTGTTAGAAGAAATTGCAAACGTGAAAAATAACCGGCTGGAACCGGACTTATATGAGTCAAAACGGTATGGCGTCTTTCGATTTCGGGAAGTCTATGAACGATATGAAGAAAAGAAACGAACGATTCGCAAGCTGGACTTTGAAGATATGCTCTTATGCTGTTATCAGTTGTTTGAACAGCGGCCGGATATATTGGCAAAGTGGCAGCAGCGATATACGTATATTCTGGTGGATGAATTTCAGGATATTAACCAAGTGCAATACGATGTGGTGAAAATGCTGGCAGCTCCGGCTAACAATCTTTTTGTGGTAGGGGATGACGATCAGTCTATTTACGGATTCCGCGGGGCAAGACCGGGAATCATGATGGAATTTCCAAGAGATTATAAGGAAGCAAAACAGGTTCTTCTTGACGTGAATTATCGTTCCACCGCTCATATTGTAAATGGTGCGTTAAGAGTGATTGAACATAATAAGCGACGTTATAAGAAGTCTATCCGTGCCGGAAGGAAAGCGGAGCAGGTGATCCATGTGCAGGAAGTTAAAGATCCGGCAGAGGAGAGTCAGTATATTACCGAACAGATTAAAAAAATCATGAAGGACGGGATAGAAGCAGAGGATATTGCAGTGCTTTACCGGACTGCGTCCGATGCCGGTATTCTGGCAGAAACGCTTCTGGAAGAACAGTTGCCATTTCAGATGAAGGAGCATTTGAATAATCTCTACGATCATGCAGTAGGACAGGATATCGAGGCTTATTTCCATTTGGCACTTGGACAGTGCGACCGTAAATGTTTTCTGCAGGTGGCAAACAAACCGAATCGCTTTATCGGTCGAGACAGTATGAGCGAAGGAACCGTAAGCTATGAAAGCCTTCGGAATTTTTATTGTGATAAGAAGTGGATGCAGGACCGGATTGATCAGTGGGAATGGGATATGAAAATGATCCGTAATAAAACGCCGTATACTGCGATCCAGTATTTGCGGAAAAGTGTGGGATATGACGAATATCTCAAGGATTATGCTGCGTACAGGGGACTTGATCCGGCAGAACTTAAGGAAGTGTTGGATGAGATACAAGAGCGCTCCAAGGGGATGAAATCTCTGGAGGAATGGTTCCGACATGTTGACTCTTACCGGGAAAGGCTGGCAGAAAAGAAGCGCCAGAATCCCGATGAAAAAGAAGGCGTAAGTCTCCTTACAATGCACGGAGCAAAAGGTCTGGAATTTGATACAGTATTTATCCTCGGGGCGAATGAAGGAATTATTCCGTATAAAAAAGCACTGGCAGAGCAAGGAGAAGAGGAAGAAAGAAGATTATTTTATGTGGCAATGACAAGGGCAAAAAACCGTCTGGTGATCAGCTATGTAAAAGAAAAAAACGGAAGAGAACAAAGTCCCTCCCGTTTTGTAGGTGAATTATTTCAAAACTTATAATTCTTCAAATTCCTGTTCGTCCATCCACTCGTCAAAAGCGTCAGCTGCAACCTCGTACTCGTCATCATCTTCAATGTTAGAGAGTGTCGGCTCGCCGTCTACTTCTTCATAGCGGTAGAGATAAACGTCACCGTCTTCGCTTTCACCCTCTTCGTTCAGTGGAAGCAGGGCGATGTATTCTTTGTCATTTGCGGTATAAACGGTAAGTACCGCGCATTCTACAACTTCATCATTGTCTAAGGTAAGTGTTACAGTAACAACTTCCTCTTCTGGATTCATATTCTGTTCGCTCATTTGCACGTTCTCCTTTTCGTTAAGATAGTTTAACTGTACCAAAGGAGAGGTGAAAAAGCAAGGATGTAGTAGCCAAAAACATAAAAATGTTGTAATATGTAGGTGTATATGCAGGTTGTATGCATAAGGGAGGAATTCGAATGTTTAAGAAAAAAGGTTTTATAATGGCGTTCATTCTAATCATCTCTATGATCGGAATGACGGCGTGTAAGAAAAATGTAGGAGCACCGGAAGATAATGCTCAGGCAGAAGAGAATGAAGATGAAACTAATACGGAAGAAACCCAGGAACATTTGATTGGTTTCTCTGTGATTGATATGGAAAATCCTTACTTTATAACACTGGAGAGTGCTGCAAAAGCAGAGTTAGAGGAAGACGGCTACCGGATGATCACGAAGAACCCGGAGACGGACCCGCAGCTTCAGGAGACACAGATTCAGGAAATGATCGATGAAGGAATTGAAGCGATCATTTTAAGCCCGGTCGATTGGGAGAAGATTACTCCATCTCTTCAGGCGCTTAAGAAAGCGGGAGTTAAGATCATCAATGTGGATACTCAAGTGAAAGAGATGGAATATGTAGACGCTTATATCGGCTCAGATAATCAGAAGGCAGGATATATTTGCGGGGAAGATTTGATCACAAAATGCCCGGATGGTGGGAAAATCGCAATTTTAGAATGTCCGACACAGAATTCGATCAATGACCGTATCACAGGCTTTGAAGAAGCGATCGCGCAGGCGGAAAACGGGTTTGAAGTGGTAGAGCGGATGGATACAAAGGGTGAATTTGAATTAGCGCTTGAGGCTGCTCAGAAGATTTTGGAGGAGCATCCGGATATCAGCGCGATCATGTGTGGAAATGACCAATTGGCAGTTGCGGCCAAGGCAGCGGTTAACGTAGCTGAACTGGATAATGTGATCATTTATGGTGTGGACGGTTCTCCGGATATCAAGAAAGAATTAAAGAAACCGGAAAACCAGATTGCCGGAACAGCGGCTCAATCTCCGATCAATATGGGAAAACAGGCGTCGCTTACAGCGGTTCAGGTCTTAAATGGAGAAGAGTATGAAAAAGAAGTGTATGAAGATGTCTTTATGATCAACAGAGACAATGTAGATATGTACGGTACAGATGGCTGGCAGTAAGACAAAGAGAGGATAAGACATGAAGAAGAGCAGGGGATGGCCGTTGCCATTGGGAGTTACGACAACGAAGAATTACTGGAATTTCTCAGTGGCGGTTCCAAAAGGTGAAACGTGCAGATTGTTATTATATCGGGCAGGTGAAATGCGCCCATGTATCAGCTATGACATGGAGGCTGTACTGGGAGAGATACATGCGATTACCTTGACGGAACTGGATGGAACAGATTATGAGTATAATTATGAGATTGATGGAGAAGTCAAAGTCGATCCATATGTCCGAAGGCTGACCGGGCGTTGTGTGTGGGGGAAACCGGAGAAACAGGATGCTCACGAGGTCAGAGGGATTCTGGAAACGGAAACTTATGACTGGGAGAACGACAAACTACCGTCGCATGCCAATAGTGATGTGGTTGCTTATAATCTTCATGTCAGAGGATTTACGAAAGATCCGTATTCTCAGGTTTCTGCAAAAGGAACCTTTGAGGGAGTCATAGAAAAGCTTCCCTATTTGAAAGAGCTTGGAATTAATCAGATTCATTGTATGCCGGTGTATGAATTTGAGGAGCGCGGAAGAGTGCCTAATTATTGGGGGTACGGAGAAGCTTATTATTTTGCGCCGAAAAGTGCCTATTCTGCATACGGAAACGGTGTGATCTCTCTGAAGAATATGGTTAAGGCGTGTCATGAAGCTGGGATAGAAGTTGTTCTTGAGATGCCGTTTGAAGGGAATGTGTCCGTGATGGAAGCGATCGAATGCCTTCGGTATTATCGAATGGAGTATCATGTGGATGGATTTATTCTGAATCCATGTCTGGAAGCTTCGCGTGCAGCATTTTCCGATCCTGCATTAAAAGACACCAAATTGTTGGTGCATCGCACAGATTTCCAAGATATCATGCGCCGTTTTCTGAAGGGAGACGAAGGGATGATTGAAGCGGTAATGTATTGGCTTTGTCATCTGGGTGGAGAGGAAGGCACTTTTAATTACATTACCTCTCATACAGGATTTACTTTAAATGATCTGGTGTCTTATGACGGAAAGCATAATGAGGCAAACGGAGAAAACAATCAGGACGGCCCGGATTATAACTATAGCTGGAACTGTGGAGCAGAGGGGCCAAGCCGTAAGAAAGCAGTGTGTGCACTGCGAAACAGACAAATCAAAAATGCGTTATTTCTTGTGCTGCTTGCGCAGGGAACGCCATGCCTTCTGGCAGGAGATGAATTCGGGAACTCACAGAGAGGCAATAACAATGTCTATTGTCAGGATAACCCTACAGGCTGGGTGAACTGGCGTGGACTTAAGAGTAATCGAGAACAGTGGGAGTTTGTAAAAGAACTGATCCATTTAAGAAAAACTTACCGTGTATTTCATCCGGAAGAGGAGATGAACGGCATGGATAAGGTGGGCTGTGGCGTGCCTGACGTGTCGTATCACGGAGAAAATGCATGGCGGGTGCAGTCTGAGGTGTCCAGTCGTCAGCTTGGCATTTATTATTGCGGAGCAAAAGACGGAAGAACGGATTGCTTTGTGATCTACAATATGCACTGGCTGGCGCACACTTTTGCGCTTCCTGCACTTCCAAAAGGAAAAGGCTGGTATCGTGCAGCCTCTACAGATGAAGGCGTGCTTAGAGAACCGGAGCCTATGAAAGAGCAGAAGGCTTTGGAAGTAGATGCCAGAACGATCGTGGTTCTCGTTGGGAAATAGGAAGTTTCGCACAACGGGAATACAAGAGGAAAAATATAGAATGAAGATGGAGAATGGACTATGAAAGCGTTAGAGCATTTGCGGACGATTAATCATCATAAAATGTTGGTAATGAAACAGTGTTTTCAAGTGGGACTGTATAAGCAGGGCCTGCTTCATGATCTGTCAAAATATACACCTACGGAATTTCTTGTGGGTTGTAAATATTATCAGGGCACAAGAAGTCCTAACAATGCAGAGCGGGAGGCAACCGGCTATTCAAAGGCATGGCTTCATCATAAAGGGCGGAATAAGCATCACTATGAGTATTGGATTGATTACAGTGTAGATCCGTCCGAAGGGATTGTCGGACTTAAGATGCCGGGAAAATATGTGATTGAGATGTTTATGGATCGGATTGCCGCGTCTAAGACCTATATGGGAAAAGATTATTCCGATCAACATCCGCTTCAATATTATGAACGAGGAGCAGCAAGACTGGGAAAAATGATTCATCCGGAAACAGCGGCGTTATTACACCGCCTTCTTCTTATGCTCGCAGAAAAAGGAGAAGAAGCGACGTTTCGTTTTATCCGTGAGCATAAGCGGGAACTTAAGAAGGGAAGAATCCCGAAATAAAATCCTCAAAAACATCACAGGAAAAGGAAAATAAATTTGAAAAATATAAAAAAGTTGTTGACATTTATGTTTTGATATAGTAATATAATCTTCGGACGGTTGATAGAGCGTCACTTGCGGAAGTGTCGGAACTGGCAGACGAGCAAGACTAAGGATCTTGTGAGCAATGCGCTCGTGTGGGTTCAAGTCCCATCTTCCGCAGTAATACCCCTAATTTACTGGATTTTTCGGTAGGTTAGGGGTTTTTTGAATTATCTTTTTTGTATGTATCCTGTTTTAATAATGCGAGAGGTCAAATCCTTGTCTCTTATGCCGTGCGGAAAAGAAATAATATAACTTCCATCCAGGATATCCAGCTGAATATTGGCAGAGGCACCGTGATTCTGAATTCTTTCGGACAGCGTATGTGCCTATGCTGCATCCAGGCAGGATCCTGGGTAAATGCCACATTTTCCGCACGTATGACAAGGAGCATTCCGCCCCAGGCGAATGCGTTCCTGGTTACTGTTCTAAGAAGCCCCAGGCCTTCATCCTCGGTTACGATAGGCAGGATTATAATGATTGATTTTGACAATAACTTTCTGATTACGGAAGATCCCGACAACAGTGACAATCAGATGAAGTTTATAATTACAAATACGACTACATTTACCAGCCGTTTCGGGGCTCCGATCAGATTCAGCTCGCTCTGGCCAGGCCAGATGGTTCGCATAACCCATGCAAACTTCCAGACACCAAGTATTCCGCCTCAGACTACGGCGTTTAATGTCCAGTTAATATAAGATAAAGAAAAATAATTCTGTATTTAATTTAAAATACTCAATTTATTGCGTATATGGTGTATAATGGGCATAAGAATCAGAAAACCTAAAGAGCAGGGAGGGAATGCCTATGCTGGAGAAACTGGATTTAACGAAGACGCTTAGCAAGTCGGAGTATAAAGAGAAGATAATGGAATTGGAGCCGAAGATCGGAAAACTCCAAAGGGAATGCAAGGACCTGGGGATTCCGGTCATGATAGCATTTGAGGGATATGATGCAGCCGGCAAGGGCGTTCAGATCGGAGAATTGATAAAGGCTCTGGATCCAAGAGGATTCGAAGTACATGCAGTAAAAAAGGAGACGGAGGAAGAGCAGATGCATCCTTTCCTCTGGAGATTCTGGACCAAGATGCCGTCAAAGGGACGGATTGCCATATATGACAGCAGCTGGTACCGCAAAGTGCTGATTGACCGGTTTGAGAAAAAGACCAAGAAGAAAGAAGTGGCGGATGCCTATCGGTCTATCTGCTCTTTCGAAGAGCAACTGACGGATGATGGAATGGTGCTCATAAAAATATTCCTGGCAATTGATAAAAAAGAGCAGAAGAAACGGCTTGAAAAACTTTTGAGTTCCAAGGAGACCTCCTGGCGCGTAAGCAAAGGTGACTTAAAGCGCAATAAGGAGTTTGGCGAGTATGAGGCGATCAATGAAGAGATGCTGATGCGCACAGATACGGAGTATGCGCCCTGGAATATCGTGGAAGCGGTCGACCGGAGGTTTGCCACGGCTAAGATCTATGCGATTGTCGCCCGGACGCTGGCCGGGAAGGTAGAGGAAGTAAGAAGGAAGGAACGCCTGGGGCAGTTTAAGGAAGAGGAGATGGCGGAGCCAGAAAAGGAGACTGCTCAGGATAAGAAACTGACCGAATCCATTCTTGCCAAGGCGGACTTAAGCCTGTCCTATTCCAAAGAAGAATATCGGAAGCGGCTGGAGCAGCTGCAGAAGAAGATGGAGAAACTTCACGGAGAACTGTATCGGAGAAGGATTCCGGTGGTGCTGGGATTTGAAGGATGGGATGCAGGAGGCAAAGGCGGCGCCATCAAGCGACTGACACAAAAGATGGATCCGAGAGGCTATGTGGTGCATCCCACAGCCTCTCCGAATGATATCGAAAGGGCTCATCATTATCTGTGGAGATTCTGGGTGGATATGCCAAAGGCCGGGCATATTACCATATTTGACCGGACCTGGTACGGCAGGGTCATGGTAGAGCGGATTGAAGGATTCTGCACGAAGCAGGAGTGGCAGCGTGCCTACAAAGAGATCAATGATATGGAGCATGATCTGGCAAGCGCAGGCGCAGTCGTCTTAAAATTCTGGATGCAGATTGATAAAGACGAGCAGGAGAGAAGGTTTCGGGCAAGGCAGGAGAACCCGGACAAACAGTGGAAGATCACAGACGAAGACTGGCGTAACAGAGAAAAATGGGATCAGTATGAAGAGGCGGTCAATGAGATGCTGATCCGTACTTCTACGCCGGACGCGCCTTGGATCGTGGTAGAAGGAAACTGTAAATACTATGCGAGAATCAAGGTGCTTCAGACGGTGGTTGACGCGATAGAGGACAGATTAAAGGAAGAGAAGAAAAAGAGGTAGGCTATGAGAAATCATGAAGTGACCAGAAGACAGGATCTGTTAAAAGAGGACGGCTCCTTAAAGGAGCCGGGGTGGTCCAGGCAACTGGTGCAAAGATATGACCGAAGCCAGATAAAGGCGCCAAAGTTCCGCATTAAGAAGTGGGATTACTATCTGGTGCTCAATGAAGAGTTTGCCGGGGCATTTACCGTGTCGGATGACGGGTATATCGGCCTCCAGTCAGTATCCCTTCTGAACTTGAAAGAAGGATGGGAGCATACGGAGACCATATTGAACCCATTTCCCATGGGACGGTTAGGCCTTCCGGCTACTTCTGAGGAGGGCAATACCGTGTGACAGAGCAGCATCAGGTGTTTGGCAAGATGAGCGGGAGGGCGTTCTAAATGATGGAAGGGTAATTGAAGCCAGGGATTTGATGTGTTTTGCGGAAGATGTATATAGCAGGTATTAGAAGACGGATGGGAGAGCAGTTCAATGACGATCAGGGAACAGTTAGAACTTAGGGAGATTGAATATTTAAGTCCTTATGCAACGCTAAGCAAGGATTCAAGGGGAAGAGAGCGCGCGGAAGAAGAATGCGATATCCGTCCCGTCTTCCAGAGGGACCGGGACCGGATCCTTCACTGCAAGGCTTTTCGCCGCCTAAAGCAGAAGACGCAGGTATTCCTTCTTCCGAAAGGAGATCATTACAGAACCAGGCTGACCCACACGCTGGAGGTATCCCAGAACGCTCGAACCATAGCCAAGGCTCTTCGTCTCAATGAAGATCTGGTGGAGGCGATCGCGCTGGGGCACGATCTGGGACACACGCCTTTCGGCCATGCAGGAGAACGGGCGCTTGACGAGGTATGCCCTCTGGGGTTCCAGCATAACGAGCAGAGCGTAAGGGTGGTGAAGCGTCTGGAAAAGCAGGGCGAGGGACTGAACCTGACCTGGGAAGTGCGTGACGGAATCCTGAATCATAAATCCGCGGGCACGCCGCATACGCTGGAAGGACAGATCGTACGCCTGTCGGATAAGATTGCCTATATCAACCATGATATTGACGATTCCGTACGGGCTAAGGTTCTACGGGAAGAAGATCTTCCAAAAGAATTTACGGAAGTCCTTGGAACAACATATCGGGAACGGATCAATACGATGGTGCTTGATATTGTAAAACATAGTGAGAATCTGAATGATATTGTGATGTCAAAGGAAGTAAGAGATGCAATGATCGGTCTTCGAAAGTTTATGTTTGAGAGAGTTTATGAAGAACCAAATACGAAGAAAGAAGAAGACAAGATCAAGAATATCATTGGTCCGTTATATGAGTATTATCTGATACATGTTGAGCAATTGCCAGAATATAATAAGAAGATGATCGATAAACCAGGAGATGTACCTGTGGCAGTTTGTGACTATATTGCTGGAATGACAGACCATTTTGCAATTGAGAAATATACTGAGATTTTTATCCCTAAATTTTTTATGCAAAAATAAAGGAAAATAAAAAAAGGTGTAGAATAATAATATATAGAGGGATTTTTTAAGGAGGGACAAGCGTTGATTTATGGTGAAGAAATCATAGAAGAGGTGCGAAGCCGGAACGATATTGTTGATCTGATTTCGACGTATGTACCGTTGAAGAAAAAAGGCAGTTCTTATTTCGGTTTGTGCCCGTTTCATAATGAAAAATCACCCTCTTTTTCTGTGAGCCGAGATAAACAGATGTATTACTGCTTTGGCTGCGGAGCCGGAGGTAATGTTTTTACATTTTTAATGGAATATGAGAATTTTTCTTTCCCGGAGGCATTAAAATATCTGGCAGAGAGAGCTGGAATGGAACTTCCGGAAGAGGAATTGAATGAAGAAGCCAAACGAGCGATGGATGAAAAAGCTAGGCTTCGGGAGATGAATAAACTTTCAGCCAATTATTTCTATTATCTGCTTCACAGCAAGCGGGGACAGAAAGGGCTTGCATATTTAAAAGACCGTGGGATCACAGATGCTACGATCAAACATTTTGGTCTTGGATATGCTGATATTTATAATGATGACCTGTATCGATTTTTAAAGAGTAAGGGATACAGTGATGAAGATCTGAAAGATTCAGCTTTGGTGACGATCGATGAAAGACGTGGTGGAAGTGATAAGTTCTGGAACAGAGTGATGTTTCCGATCATGGATGTGAACAACCGCGTGATCGGCTTTGGAGGCAGAGTCATGGGAGATGGTTCGCCCAAATATTTAAATTCAAAAGAAACCAAATTATTTGATAAAAGCCGTAATCTTTACGGACTGAATTTTGCAAGAAGTTCAAGAAAGAAAGAGATTATCTTGTGTGAAGGATATATGGATGTTATTTCCATGCATCAAGCAGGATTTACAAATGCAGTCGCAGCACTTGGAACTGCATTTACAAGTGGTCATGGGACGCTGCTTAAGAGATATACAGAGAATGTCATTTTGTCATTTGACAGTGATGAGGCGGGACAGCGAGCGATATTGCGAGCGATACCGATCTTGAAAGAAGCAGGACTTACGGTTCGTGTCCTTGATCTGACTCCGTATAAGGATCCCGATGAATTTATCAAAGGATTAGGAGCACAAGCACTGGAAGAACGAATCAGAAAAGCAATGAGCAGTTTTATGTTTCAGGTAAAAGTAGCCGCAGGAAGATATGATCAGGACGATCCAGAGTCGAAGACACAGTTTCAACATGAAGCGGCTAAACTGCTGGCAACGATTGAAGAACCGCTAGAACGCAAGAATTATATTGAAGCTGTTTCAAGAGAATATTATATCGGGGCAAAAGATCTGGAAGATCTTGTGAATTATTATGGGACTTCTGGATACAGCAGTGCTCAGAGACAGCAGACAACACCGCGTCAGCAGGAGAGACGTCTGCAAGTGAATGAGGCAAAAGAAGAGAAGAAGAAACAGCCGCAGAAACTGTTATTGACATGGATGGTCAATGAGCCACAGTTATTTGACAAACTAGAAGGAATCATCGGCCCCGATGATTTTTATGAACAGATTTACCATGGAGTGGCATTGTTACTCTTCAAACAATACGAAGAAGAGAAAGCAGTGATTCCAGGAAAAATATTAAATCAATATACAGATCTTGAAGACCAGAAGAAGATTGCAGAATTATTCAACACAACATTAAAGATCAGTCCATTAGCGGAAGATCGAGACAAGGCGTTGAATGATATCGTGCGAAGGGTCAAGGAAGACAGTATTGAACAACAGATGAACGCAACAAATGATATTTTGAGATGGCAGGATCTGATCAAGGAGAAAGCAAACCTTGCGAAACTGCATATTTCATTATAGGTTGGTTAAAATAGGAAGAGAAGAAAGGGACGAATTATGGAAGGTACAATGGAACAGTTCACCGAGAAACTTGCAGGTCTGGTGGAATTAGGAAAAAAGAATAAAAACTTTTTGGAGTATGCACAGATTGATTCATATTTTAAGGATATGAAACTAAATTCTGATATGATGGAAGCAATCTATGATTATCTGGAACAAAATGGAATCGATGTGCTGACTCTTGCCGCAGTTGCAGACGATGATGAAGATCTTGATGATCCAATCGAAGATGAAACAGAAATTGCTGTTCCTGATGGTGTCAGCATCGAAGATCCAGTCCGTATGTATTTAAAAGAGATTGGTAAAGTACCTCTTCTTAGTGCAGATGAAGAGATCAAACTTGCACAGAGAATGGAAGAAGGGGATGAAGCAGCGAAGAAGAAACTGGCAGAAGCCAACCTTCGTCTGGTAGTCAGCATCGCAAAACGTTATGTTGGACGTGGAATGCTCTTCCTTGACCTGATCCAGGAAGGAAATTTAGGTCTTATTAAAGCCGTAGAGAAATTCGACTATCGCAAAGGATATAAATTCAGTACTTATGCGACATGGTGGATCCGTCAGGCAATCACAAGAGCGATTGCTGATCAGGCAAGAACCATCCGTATTCCAGTGCATATGGTAGAAACGATCAACAAACTGATCCGTGTATCCAGACAGCTTCTTCAGGAACTTGGAAGAGAACCTTCTCCAGAAGAAATCGCAGAGGAGATGGATATTCCAGTGGAAAGAGTTCGTGAGATCTTAAAGATCTCTCAGGAACCAGTATCATTAGAGACACCAATCGGTGAAGAAGAAGACAGCCATCTTGGAGACTTCATTCAGGATGAGAATGTACCAGTACCAGCGGATGCAGCAGCATTTACGCTGTTAAAAGAACAGTTAGATGAAGTACTTGGAACACTGACAGAGAGAGAACAGAAAGTCTTAAGATTACGTTTTGGATTGGATGACAGCAGAGCAAGAACTCTGGAAGAAGTTGGAAAAGAATTTAACGTTACAAGAGAACGTATCCGTCAGATCGAAGCAAAAGCACTGCGTAAGTTAAGACATCCAAGCCGCAGCAGAAAGTTAAAAGATTATTTAGATTAAGGTATGATTATGGAATTATCAAACAGATTAGAAACAATCGCATCTTTTGTCACAGAAGGTTATGTAGTGGCAGATATCGGGACAGATCACGGATACATACCAATCTATTTAACAAGTAATGGAAACTGCCCGAGAGCTTATGCGATGGATGTAAATAAAGAACCATTAAGCCGTGCCAAAACACATATTGAAGAAGAGAATGCAGGAGAGGTTGTATCCTGCATTCTTTCCGATGGATTACATGAACTGCCGCAAGATGATGTAGATTCTATTGTAATTGCAGGAATGGGTGGAGATCTGGTTGTCAGAATCTTAGAGCAGGACTTTGATAAATTAGCGAATGTAAAAGAACTGATCTTATCCCCACAGTCTCATTTAGAACGAGTGAGACATTTTTTAAATGATCATGGATTCCGGATTTTAGAAGAAGAATTTTTAAAAGAAGATGGAAAATACTACGTTGTGATCCGTGCAGTTCATGGAAAGCAACAGTATGACAAAGAGTGTTTTTATCGTTTTGGAGAAGAACTGATTCTCGCAAAACATCCAGTACTTCTTGAGTACTTAGATCAGGAATATGTCAAATATTCAAAAATAAAAGAAAGTCTTACAGACGATTCAAAAGAACACATCAGAAGACGAAAAGAAGAAGTGGAAGATTTACTTGGAGATATCATGGAGGCACTTTGTTATTATGAATTGTAGAGAACTGATCACATTTTTAGAAACAGAAGTTCCGTTAGAGACAGCAGAAGGCTGGGATAATCCGGGATTTCTTGTTGGAGATAAAGATAAAGAGATAAAGAAAGTTTTAGTTGTATTAGATATCACAAATGAAGTTGTAGATTATGCGATTGATCAAAAGGCAGATTTTATCCTTGCACATCATCCGATCATTTTTTCAAAGATCAACAAATGCACGAGTGATGATTTCCTTCAGAAGAAATTATTAAAACTGATCCGCCACGATATATGTGCATATGGAATGCATACATGTTACGATGTCTGCAGAATGGGAGATCAAGTAGCAGATCGCTTGAATCTGAAAGAAATACAGGGACCAGTTGAGCTATCTAAAAGCCACAATGAGAAAGCGTTTGGAAAAGGAATAGGGATTGTTGCCAAGATTGAAGATGAGATGAGTGTTGGAGAATACGCAAAGAAAGTAAAAGAAGCATTTTCTTTGGAAAATGTCATGGTATTTGGCAATCCAGATACAAAGATCTCTAAACTTGCAGTTGTTCCAGGATCAGGGAGAAGTATGATCAGTGAAGCGAAAAGTACAGGAGCAGATGTATTTTTAACTGGAGATATCGGGCATCATGAAGGCCTTGATGCAGTCGATATGGGAATGTGTGTGATCGATGCAGGACATTATGGATTAGAACAGGTATTTATTGATGATATGAAAGATCTGATCAGGACTCATTTCAGTGATATGAATGTGATCACATATAAGGCAGGAAGCCCTTATAAAGTTGTTTAAATAGTAGTTATATAAAAAGGAAGTGATGGCGTATGATCAAAGCCACAGTGAATCAAAGCATTTATGAAGTAAAAGAAGGAACAACACTTTCTGATCTTGCGAAGCAGGTACAGCTGCCTCAGGAGCCGATCATTTTGCTTGCCTATATGGATGGAAAGTTAAGAGAATTATTTACTCCTATGACAAAAGACTGCCATGTGCGTTTTGTAACATTAAAAGAACAGGCAGGGTATATGGCATATAAACGAACTGCCACGCTTATGTTTCTGAAAGCATGCGAAGATCTGCTTGGAACTGGTGCAACGACAAAGATCGCATTAGATTATTCAATCGGAAATAGTATTTTTTGCGATTTCCTAGAAGATCGTGTGATAGATGAGGCTTTTGCACGATCTATTCAAAAACGTATGGAAGAGCTAGCCAAAGCGAATCTTCCAATCACAAAAAGATCGCTGGACACAGATCAGGCTGCAAAATATTTTGATAGGATAGGCTTTAAGGGGAAGAAAGAATTATTTCAGTTCCGCAGGGAATCAAAGATGAATATCTACTCGTTGGATGGATATGATAATTATTTTTATGGATATATGGCGCCATCGACAGGATATATTTCAGCATTTTTGGTGTCTGCATATCAGCATGGGGTAGTACTTCAGATTCCCAAAAGGAAACAGACAGAGGAAATCGTACCATTTACACCACAGCCAAAACTTTTCCATGTAATGCAGCGTTCCAGAGAATGGACGAAGACGATGGGTGTTGACACAGTAGGTGCCCTAAATGACGTGATCACACATGGAAATATCAATCATCTGATTTTATTACAAGAAGGATTGCAGGAAAAACTTCTTGCAGATATTGCGGATGAGATCGTAAGCAAGAACAAGAGAATCATCCTGATCGCAGGGCCGTCATCCTCAGGGAAGACAACATTTTCCCATAGATTATCCATTCAATTGCAGATTGCTGGATTAACACCACACCCAGTTTCTATGGATGATTATTTCTTAGACAGGGAATTGTCTCCAAGAGATGAAAATGGAAATTATAATTTCGAGACGATCGCATCATTGGATGTGGATCTTTTAACAAAACATATCAATCAGTTGCAAGATGGGGAAGAGATTGATGTGCCAAGTTATAACTTTATCACGGGAAAAAGAGAATACCACGGACACAAATTAAAGATTGGAGAAAAAGATGTTCTGGTCATGGAAGGAATCCATGGATTAAATGGTACTCTTACGAATGAAATACCAGAAGATGCAAAATATAGAATCTATGTCAGTGCATTAAACCAGATCAACTTGGATGAACATAATAGAATACCAAGTTCGGATGGAAGATTGTTGCGAAGGATCGTGCGAGATGCCATGACAAGAGGAAATGATGCGAGAGAGACGATCTCCAGATGGGATTCCGTAAGAACGGGAGAAGAAGACAATATTTTTCCATATCAGGAAGAAGCGGATGTGATGTTTAATTCGGCACAGATCTACGAGATCGCAGTCTTAAAACAATATGCGGAACCTTTGTTATTTGCGGTTCCAAGAGATTGTCCAGAATATCAGGAAGCAAAAAGATTATTAAAATTCTTAGAATATTTCTTAAATATTCCAAGCGAAGCAATTCCAAAAACATCTCTTTTAAGAGAATTTATCGGTGGTAGTTGCTTTGAAGTGTAAGATATGATATAATAATTGGCGCTTAGTCGGACAAATGGTCGCGCCGTTTCAGACGAAAGGGAAACGGTGAGGAAAGTCCGGGCTTCACAGGGCAGGATGCCGGATAACGTCCGGTAGGGGCAACCCTCAAGCTAGTGCAACAGAAATATACCGCCACATTCGTGGTAAGGGTGAAATGGTAAGGTAAGAGCTTACCGCCTGGCTGGTAACAGGCAGGGCATATGTAAACCTCATCCGAAGCAAGACCGAGATGAAAACGATAGATCGGCCCGATCTGTTTTCAGGTGGGTCGCTGGAGCTTGCTGGTAACAGTAAGTCGAGATAGATGACCATTCAACGACATAACCCGGCTTATCGTCTGGCTAAGCATTATGAATAAGAATGATAGAGAAGTTGTAAGAGAAATCATAAGTAGATCTTACAACTTCTTTTTTGATATGTAAAAAGAAGTTATAACAAATGTATTTCTTTCAGAAACTAGAAAAATCTTGAAAGAAATTGCAGATATATATATAAAAATGACGATAAAATGGACAAATCAAACTATTCGTGAAAGAACTTTCAAAATATCAAAAAAACTTGAAATTAATTTTAAAACAGATATACTAAAGATAACGAAAGCAGGAAAGGGAGGAATTGAAAATGAATCCGAAAGTTGAGAATTTAAAAGGAAAACTGATCGTATCCTGCCAGGCATTGCCAGATGAACCATTACATTCTTCTTTCATCATGGGAAGAATGGCACTTGCTGCAAAACAGGGTGGAGCATCGGGAATCCGCGCAAATACACCAGAGGATATCAAAGAGATCAAAACACAGGTAGATCTTCCAGTGATCGGAATCATCAAGAGAAATTACGATGACTGTGAGATTTATATTACACCAACGATCAAAGAGATTGACGAATTAATGGAAGCGAAACCAGAGATCATAGCATTAGATGCAACAATTTCAAGCCGACCAAAGGGACAGAAATTAGATGAGTTCTTCCATGAGATCAAAGAAAAATATCCAGATCAACTACTAATGGCAGATTGTTCTACAATCGAAGAAGCACTTCATGCAGATGAATTAGGATTTGATTTTATCGGAACAACAATGGTTGGCTATACAAAACAAAGCAAGGATCTTAAAATCGATGAAAATGATTTTGAAATCTTAAGAACAATCCTTTCCAAAGTAAAACATCCAGTGATCGCAGAGGGAAATATCAATACACCAGCAAAGTTAAAGAGAGTTTTAGAACTAGGAGCGTTTTGTGCAGTTGTAGGTTCAGCGATCACAAGACCACAGCTTATCACAAAATCATTTGCAAATGCCATCAAATAAAAGCATTTTTAAAAGGATCATGTATGGATTATTATGTAAAATCGGTCATACCGGTCATTGAATCAAATTATGAAAATTTTACAGCTCTGGAAAAAAATATTGCGGATTTCTTTATGAAAAATGAAGAAAAAATGGACTTTTCAGCAAAAGAGATCGCAAAACACTTGTTTGTTTCAGAAGCTTCGATATCAAGATTTGCAAAAAAATGTGGATTTCGAGGCTATCGAGAATTTATTTATCAATATGAGGAATCATTTGAAGAGAAAAATAAAGAACTCACGGGACATACAAGAACCGTGTTAAATATGTACCAGGAGTTGTTAAATAAGACATACAGCCTGATGGACGAAGCGCAGATCGTAAGAATCTGTGAGAAATTAGGACAGGCAAAGAGAGTGTTCGTATGTGGGAAGGGAAGTTCCGGCCTTGCAGCGAGAGAGATGCGCCTAAGATTTATGAGAATTGGAGTAGATATCAATTCGATTCAAGATCCAGATCTGATGAGGATGCAGGCAGTATTCCAAAAGGAAGGTTGTCTTGTGATCGGGATCAGTATCAGTGGAGAGAGTGAAGATGTTTGTTATCTATTAGAAGAATCAAAAAAACGAGGAGCGGACACCATTTTGATCACAGGAAAAAATAAGGATGACTATGAGGATATCTGTGACGAATTAGTTTTGATCGCATCAAGAAAATATTTAGATCATGGAAATGTTATCTCTCCACAGTTTCCAATCCTTATTATGTTAGATCTTATATATTCTTACTATTTAGAACACGATAAAAAGAAAAAAGAAACCATGCACGATGACACTGTGCGCGCATTAAAAGGAGAAAGATCATGAGAATCATCAAAACAAAATCATACGAAGAAATGAGCAAAAAAGCAGCAAACATCATTGCATCTGTAGTCACATTAAAGCCAGACTGCATGTTAGGACTTGCAACAGGATCATCACCAATCGGAACATATGATGAATTAGTAAAGAAATACGAAGCAGGAGATCTTGATTTTTCAGAAGTTACAACAGTAAACTTAGACGAGTACAAAGGATTACCAAAAGAAAATGAACAAAGCTATTACTATTTCATGCATGAATATTTATTCGATAAAGTAAATATCGATCCAGAAAAAACATATCTTCCAGATGGAACAAACTTAAACAGTGAAGAGGAAGCAGCACGTTATGAAGCATTGGTACAGTCTTTAGGAACGGTTGATCTTCAGTTATTAGGATTAGGAAGAAACGGACATATTGGATTCAACGAGCCAGGGGATCATTTTGAAGATGGAACACACTGCGTAGACTTAAAAGAAAGCACGATCGAAGCAAACAAACGATTCTTCGAATCAGCAGATGATGTACCAAAACAGGCATACAGCATGGGAATCGGAACGATCATGCGTTCTAAGAAGATCTTATTAGTTGTCAGCGGAGAAGAAAAAGCACGGGCATTAAAAGACAGTATTTATGGACCAGTAACACCAGAAGTACCAGGATCTATCTTAAGATTCCATCCAGATGTAACAATTATTGCAGATGAAGCAGCTATGTCATTGATCAAATAGTTGAATATGTGGAATAAAAATGAAGATTCAATCTATTAAAACAGTGTATTTTAGTGCGACAGGAAATACAAAGAACGTCGTAAAGTTAATAGGAGAAACAATTGCAAGGAATATGAATCTTTCATATAAAGAGATTGACTTTACACTTCCACAAGCTCATAAAGATAGCTATGAATTTACAAAAGAAGAACTAGTGATCTTTGGAACTCCTGTGTATGCGGGAAGAGTTCCAAACAAAGTACTTCCTATGGTACAAGGATTATTTCAAGGGAATGATGCATTTGCAGTACCAGTTGTTACATTTGGAAACAGGAATTATGATAATGCGTTGATTGAATTAAGAAATGAACTAGAAAACAATGATTTTCATACAATTGCAGCAGGCGCATTTGTAGCACAGCATGCCTTTACAGATCAATTAGCGACGATGCGTCCAGATAAGTCAGATAAGGAAGAAATCAGAGAGTTTGCCAAGCGTATCGTAACAACCATAGAAAGGATACAAACTTTGGGAGAAATTCCACAGCCAGTTAATGTAAAAGGAATTGAGCCAATTCCCTCATATTACATACCACTTGGGATTGACGGCAAACCAGCAAAATTTTTAAAGGCAAAACCAAAGACAAAAAGTAATTGCGATCACTGTGATCTTTGTGTGAAAGTCTGTCCAATGGGATCGATCAGTTTAGAAGATCCAACACAAATTGATGGAATTTGTATCAAATGTCAGGCATGTGTAAAAAAATGTCCGAAACATGCAAAATATTTTGATGATCCGGCATTTTTATCTCATGTTGAAATGTTAAAGAGAAATTATCAAAGAGCTGCTAAAAATGAAATTTTTGTGAGTGATGGCAGAGAAAATGAAATACCATAATTTTTAATCAAGTGGATGAAAACACCATTTTTCTGATATAATTAATTTATCAGCAAAATGGTGTTTTTGCTATTTTATAAGCGAAGGATCAGCTAGAAAGGATTTTTTATGCTATTTACAAAAAAGGAAAGTTACATTATACAAGGAATGGATTACCTTTCACTGATCCGTTTTACCTATCCGTTATTTGTGCTATCTACGATCTTAATGGCGGCACTTGCGACACCAATTCAAACAGGAATCTTAGGCCGCTTATCCGCAGATGCGATTGCAGCCAATTCTGTTTCTACGACGATGTTTCAGTACTTGAAAGTTATAACCATTGGAGAAGCCTCATCATCTGCTGTATTGATCGGAACAACAATCGGGGAAAACAGAGGAACTACAAAAGTAAAAGAATACAGTAAAACACTGCAAGTTATTTATCTGATCATAGGAAGTGTTCTTGGAATCAGCTTGTTTTTCCTAAGGATTCCATTGTTATCTCTCCATGATCTGACACAAAATGCATATCAAATGGCAGACCAGATTCTGATCATTTTATCCATCGTGATGGTTGGAATGTCATACCAGATGCCAACTGGAATTGGTATTATCAAAGGTGGTGGCGATGTAAAATATATGATGTATCTGAATTTGATCTCAACCTGGGCGATCGTGATGCCGCTTTCATTTTTAGGGGCATTTGTATGGAAATTGCCAGTACCGATGGTTGTGTTATTGCTGAATTCAGATCAGCTGTTTAAGTGTATACCAACGTATCTGTATGTGAAGAATGATCAGTGGATCAAGGTTTTGGTTTGATGATCAATACCTTGCCATTTGCAGATTCAAATGATAAGATAATTGATAAAACAAAATCAATTGCAACACACTAAGGCAATGAAACTTCTATGAATAATCCAAAAATAATTGCATATACTCTTTCTTAAAGGAGAGTATGTGACATTGAAGAAGAAAATAGAAATCGCAGCCATCCTATGTTCTATCGGCATCTGCAGCTTTGGACAAAATGTCTTCGCAGGAGAATTCCTAAGATTACCAGCCCAAACCAATGCCAAAGTAGAACAAGTGGTGCAGACAAGACTTTTGGAAGAACAAAGAGCGTACCTTATGCAGGCACAGCTTATGACTAAAGTCAATTTAGAACAACAGATTAAAGACAAACCCGTCTATATTCCAAAAACAAAGCATGTAGTCACCCAAAGAGAACGATCGATTCTTGAGAGGATCGTGGAAGCAGAAGCAACCGATAAAGATGAAAAAAGCAAGATACTTGTAGCAAATGTAATTTTAAACCGTGTAAGAAGTAAAGAATTTCCAAATTCAATTGAATCCGTTGTGTTTCAAAGAGCCTATGGAAAAGTCCAGTTTTCACCGACAGCAGATGGAAGATATGAATCTGTTCGTATCACAAAGAGTACGAAAAGAAGCGTAAAAAAAGCATTAGAAGATGGAATCGACTATTCCGAAGGAGCTTTGTATTTCGTAGAAAAAACAATGGCAAATCCCAAAAATGTTTCATGGTTTGATGAGGCACTTACCAGATTGTTTACCTATCAAGGACATTCTTTTTACAAATAATGCTTGACAAGGAAAGATAAAAGTATTATGATTTTAAACAAATAGAAAAGAAACCGTTGAGAAAGAGTAGTAAGCAGGATTAGAATGATTCAAAGAGAGCTGCAGGTGGTGAGATTGCAGTATGATTTCCCTGGTGAATGGACTTTCGAGGGTGATTTTGAAAGTAACAAGTAGGAATCGCCGGGCACCCGACCCGTTACCAGAGTGGGCATATATGATAGTATATGATTTAAGTGGACACACCTAGTGTCAATTTGAGTGGTACCGCGGATAATTCGCCTCAAGCATATTTGCTTGGGGCTTTTCTTTTTTTCTATTTGAAGAAACGTACAACTTAAATAAAAAGGAGAAGAAATTATGAGAACAATGAAAAAAGTATTAGCAGCAGGATTAACAGCAGTTATGGCAATGTCATTAATGGTTGGATGTGGAAGCAAGAAAGATGACAGTTCGTCTAAAACATATAACTTAGGAATCATCCAGTTTGCAGAACATGGTTCTCTTGATAACTGCCGCAAAGGATTTTTAAAAGGTTTAGAATCTGAAGGTATCAAAGAAGGAGAAAACTTAAAGATTACATACAAAAACTCACAGGCAGATACAGCCACAGATAACCAGATCGCATCAAACTTTGCATCAAAGAAATTAGATATGATCTGTGCGATTGCAACACCAAGTGCACAGAGTGCATACAATGCAACAAAAGACAGTGATATCCCAGTTGTTTATACAGCTGTTACATCACCAAAAGCTGCAGGATTTGTAGATAAAGAAGGAAAGAATGTTGGAAATATCACAGGAACTTCCGATCTTGTACTTGCAGATAAACAGTTAAAACTGATTCGTCAGATGATGCCAAAAGCAAAGAATGTCGGAATCTTCTACAGCACAAACGAAGCAAACTCCAAAGCAGGAATCGAAGCTTATGAAAAAGTAGCTGATAAATATGGATTCAAGATCATCACACAGGGAATCACAGCTTCCGCAGATATGCCAATGGCAGCAGACAGTTTACTGAAGAAAGTAGACTGCATCACAAACTTAACAGACAATTTAGTAGTCAGCAACATGCAGACATACCTTCAGAAAGCAAACAAATTAAATATTCCAGTTTTCGGATCTGAAGTAGAACAGGTAAAATTAGGATGTGTAGCTTGTGTCGGAATTGACTTCGTAAAATTAGGAAAACAGACAGGTAAGATGGCAGCTAAAATCTTAAAAGGCGAAGAAAAAGCAAAAGATATGAAATTCGAAACATTTAACAATGGAGATGTCATCATTAATACAGCAGCAGCTAAGAAGATTAACATGACAATCAGCAAAGATGTGCAGAAACAGGCAAAACAGACATTTGACAAGATCAGCGCACCAGAAAAATAATCAGGAGATGTAAATATTATGGAACAATTGATCATAGGCGTATTTGAGCAGGGATTTATCTATGCGATCATGGCGCTTGGCGTATATATCACATACAAAATATTAGACTTTCCGGATCTGTCCGTAGACAGTACTTTCCCATTAGGAGCAGCAGTGACAACCGTCATGCTCTCCTCAGGAAAGAACCCACTGCTTGCATTAATTGCAGCAACAGCAGCCGGAGCAATTGCAGGAATGGTCACAGGAATCATACATGTAAAATTCAAAGTCAGAGATTTATTATCCGGAATTATCGTTATGACAGGTCTTTATACCTTAAACTTAAGAATTGTAGGCGGAAGCGCAAATGTTCCATTATTTAACTACAAATCCGTATTTGATAATGACTTCATCAACGGAATCTTCCCAGAAGCATTAGCACCATATAAGACGGTGATCATTATTTTTATCATCATGATCATTGGCAAAATATTATTAGACTTATATTTAAAAACAAAATCAGGATACTTGTTAAGAGCCGTTGGAGATAACGAGACAATCGTAACATCTCTTGCAAAAGACAGTGGATTTGTGAAGATCGTAGGACTTGCGATCTCAAACGGATTAGTTGCATTAGCTGGAAGTGTTATGTGTCAGCAGCAGAGATTCTTTGAAATCTCTATGGGAACTGGAACGATCGTTATCGGACTTGCCAGTGTTATCATTGGAACAAACGTATTTAAAGGAAATCTTATCAAAGCAACAACTGCAGTTGTCATCGGTTCTGTGATCTACAAAGCATGTGTAGCGATCGCGATCGAAGTAGGATTACCAGCAACAGACTTAAAATTGATCACAGCAGTCTTATTCCTGATCATTCTGATCATCAGTATGGACCGTAAGAAGAAGGTGAAAAAGGCATGATTGAATTAAAACATATCGACAAATATTATAATATCGGAACAGTCAATGAAGTCTGCCTGTTCAAAGACTTCAATCTGACGGTAGATGACGGAGATTTCATTTCCGTGATCGGAAGTAATGGTTCAGGAAAGACATCCATGTTAAATCTGATCTGCGGAAGCTTAGAAGCGGAAGCAGGAAATATTATTTTAAATGGAGAAGATATTTCTCATCAAAAAGAGTATATCAGACAGAGAAAGATCGGACGTGTTTATCAAAATCCAGCAATGGGAACCTGCCCATCAATGACAATCCTTGAAAATATGTCTCTTGCAGACAATAAAGGAAAGAAATTTGGACTTGGATTTGGTACAAATAAGAAGAGAGTTGACTATTACAGAGAATTATTAAGCCAATTAGGACTTGGGCTGGAAGACATGATGGGAAGCAAAGTAGGTTCCTTATCAGGAGGACAGAGACAGGCAATGGCACTTCTTATGACAACGATGGCACCAATTGAGATCTTAATACTTGATGAACATACTGCTGCACTTGATCCAAAGACAGCAGAACTGATCATGGAGTTGACAGGAAAAGTTGTCAAAGAAAAGAAACTGACAACGATCATGGTTACACATAACCTGCGTTATGCCGTAGAATATGGAAATCGTATTCTTATGATGCATCAGGGACATGCGGTACTTGATAAAGCTGGAGAAGAGAAAGCAAAATTAGTTGTTGATGATCTTCTGGATCAGTTTAATCAGATCAGTATTGAGTGTGGAAATTAAATTTTTAAATTGTATAACGGAAATGTATCGAGTATTCATAAAAACATAAAAAAAGATAGAGGTACGAAAAACGAATTCCATTG
>ENA-ORSX01000692-ORSX01000692.1-human-gut-metagenome-genome-assembly--contig:-NODE-692-length-31584-cov-6.506772_pt1 | contig 31584 bp, 31 predicted proteins | sample MGYA00241904_ERZ509172 | MGnify/ENA primary metagenome ERZ509172 (study PRJEB26280, sample SAMEA2338795) | human gut metagenome | biome: human gut; feature: human-associated habitat; material: faeces...
GGCTCTGTGGCGTCTTTGGGCCGTGTTGTCTTAGCGCGTGCTTGGCCCGGCCATTCTGGCCGCCGCCGCGGCGCTGGCCGCCCTGGTGGTGGGAGCGGCGTGGCGGCTCCGGCTGGTCCCCCGCCTGCTGCTCCCGTTCGGCCCCACCTGGAGGACCGCCCTGCTGGCTGGGGCGGCCTTTTTCCTGGGGGCTTTGCTGGACACCAGCTACGGCCTCTTCTCCGTGGGGGATATGGCCATCGGGCGCCTCCCCTTCCGGCTGGCCTGCGCCCTGGGCAGCGGGCTGGTACTGGCGGGCGTCGTGCTGGCCCTGGCCACCGCCGCCCGGCGGTTCGGCCGCCTGGAGCTGCCCCGCGGGAGAGCCCTGCTGCTGCTGGCCCTGGCGGTGAATGTTCTCACCGCCCTCTACGCCGCGGGCTCCGCCACGGTCTACTACTGGGATAGCAACATCTATTGGAGCTCCAGCACCATGCTGGCGGGTCAGAGCCTGGATCTGGCCCAGGTGCGGCTGGTGCTCCAGAGTGTCATCACCCAGGAGTACAACTACCTGCTCTCCTGGCCCATCTCCCTGGTGATGCGGGTGCTGGGTACCGGGCGGTACGTCTACCTCTTCGCCATCGCCAACCTCTACGTCCTGCCCGCCCTGGCGGGCATGGCGGCCCTGGCCCGGCGGGTACGCCGGGGCGGCCTGCTGCTGGCCTGCGCCACCCCCATGCTGCTCTACACCGGACTCACCGGCTTTGTGGACGTGGCGGCGGCGGGGGCCGGCATCTGGGCCTTTGTGATCTACACCGACCAAGAGCGCCCTCAGTCGGCCCGCGGCATCCTCACCGGGGCCCTGCTCACCCTGGTGTTCCTGCTGCGGCGGTACTTCTTCTTCTTTACCGTGTCCTTCGGGCTGGCATCCCTGGCCGCCCTGGCGGTGCGCCGCAGTCAGTGGAAGTCCTTTGCCGCCATGGCCGCCTCCGGCGTGGTGTGCTCCCTGTTCTTCGGGCAGAGCTTCCTGGTAGAACAGGTACTGCGCTCCAACTACTTCGACACCTACTCGGCCTACGACCAGGGCCGGTGGGTGGACGCGGTGATGCTGTGCCGCTACTTCGGCTGGGTGCTCATGGCCGCCGCCCTTGTGTGCGTGGTGTGGTGCCTCCTCCGGCGGCCTGCCGCCCGGTACACGGCCCTGCTCACCTTGGCGCAGCCGGTGCTGTGCCTGCTCCTGTTCACCCGTGTGCAGTCCCACGGGCAGCAGCACCTGCTGCTCTATCTGCCCGCCCTGTGCGCCGCCCTGGCCCTGGGGCTGGAGGCCCTGCCCGCCCGCAGACCCGTCCGGGCGGGGGCCTGGGTTCTGGCCCTGTGCATGCTGGGCAGCTCCCTCCTCCCCCGGCCCCAGCCCGCCAGCCCCCAGGAGATCGGCTCCCTGGCCCCCCTGCCCACCTTCACCTACGCCCCGCCCCAGCGGAGCGATCTGGCCCAGTTGGTGGCCCTGCGGGTGTATGTGGATGGACTGTCCGCCCAGGAGCCAAAGACAGCGGCGGTGATCGCCTCCTCCTTCGTCTTCAACTCCAGCATCTTTGACAACACCCTCCGCTCGGCGGGCATTCCCCAGCCGGAGGGCCCCAAAACCGCCGTCGCCACCTTCGCCACGGTGGACAAGCGGGACGGCTTCTCCTGGGCCGCCCTGGAGTGCGACTACCTCATCGTGGCCGACCCCATTCAGTACCACCTGGGGGAGGAGAACCAGCACCTAGTCACCGTCCTGGCCCAGCCGGTGCTGGAGGGCACCGGCATCGGCACCGCCTACCGGCGGCTGGACGTTTCCTTCCCCCTCCAGGACGGGGTGACGGTGTACGTTTACGAGCGGACGCGGGACATCGCGCCGGAGGAGTACCGGGCCATTTCGGCGGAGCTGACGGCCCTCTACCCGGAGTACGCGGCCCAGTACCATTCGCCGGTATAGCAAAAAACGCGGGTGGGCACGGCAAACTGCCGCGCCCACCCGCGCTTTGTCATGCAAGATATTCCAGCAGCACATAGACCCGCTCCCGGGTCAGCTCCGCCGCCCGCTGGGCCTGGAGCATAATCGCCAGAGAGCCGCCGCCCGCCTCCTCGCCCGTCCGGGCGAGCTGCTCCTCCTTCCAGGCGATCCACTCCAGCTCCTCCGCCGTCAGGGCCTCCATGTCCGCCTGAGGCAGCATCTGCAGCAAGACGGCCCATACCTCGTTGAGCTGGATGTCCCACAGGTCGAACATCTGCGCCGATAACTCGTTGAGCTCCCCCTGGCTCAGGGAGGTGTCCTCCAGGATCTTCGTTTCGTATTCCGCCGCCGTCTCCTCCGCCCACTCCACGTCGGTTCGGACGCGCTCCACCCAGTCATAGCTCTCAAAGCCCTGCTGGTGCGCCTCGTTATTCAAGGCGTAGAAGGGCAACTTATCCCTGGTGTTCTCGTAGTACCCCACCCAGCCCCGGAACTCCTGGGTCAGCTCGGCCAGGGGCGCGCCGGGCAGGTAGAGCAAAAGCTCCTCCGTGTCCTCCAGGCCGTAGGGGGCGGTATAGTAGTACTGGATGCCATCAATCACCTCTTCGGTGCCCGCCTCTTTCTCATAGCTGATCTCAGCGATGCCCATGGAGTAGGTATAGTCGTTCACCCGCACCGGCTGGGCAAACCGGCCGGTAAATTTGCAGTTCCACTGCACCGCATGGATGCCCGGCTCTCCACCCCCCATGTCGGTGTCGTGGTACTCGCCATAAAAGCTGCCGTCCGGCCGGACGGCCAGCAGGGTGTACCAGCCCCCTGCGCCGCTGGTGAAGCAGAACTGAAGCCGCTGCAAATCAGCGAAGGAGAACTCCGCCGCGGGCTCCGTCTCCGCCGGGACGGGAGAGGCCATGGGCGCAGGGTTGCCGGAGGGTGGCACGGGGGCCGTCTCTCTACAGCCCGCCAGGGTCAACGCCAGCGCACCAGCCAGCGCGCAGAAAACCATTCTATTTTTTCCCATTCTGTCCACCTTCTATCGCTTTGCATGCTGATGCTACAGCGTTTCCAGGTATTCCTCCAGCACACCCACACGCTCCCGGGTCAGCTCCGCCGCCCGCAGGGCGCCGGCCATCCCCGCCCCGGCCAGGGCGGCCTGCTCCTCCTTCCAGGCAATCCACTCCAGCTCCTCCGCTGTCAGGACCTCCATATCCTCCGGGGACAGAAGCCGGTTCAGCGCGTCCCACACCTCATTGAGCTCATTGTCCCACACCTGGTACAGCTCCTCCGCCTTTGTCTCCCGCTCCTCCTGAGAGAGTGTGGCGTCCTGGAGCTGTTGTTGCAGCTCGCCCGACTCATCCCGGGCGCTGATCAGGCTGTAAATGATCTCCCGTACCAGATTCCGGCTGAAAAATCCCTGCTGGTGCGCCTCGTTGTTGAGGGCATAAGAGAGCAGCGCCTCCCCCTGATCGCCGTGGTCCACCCAGCCCCGGAACTCCTGGGGCAGCTCGCCCAGGGGCGCGCCGGGCAGGTAGATCAAAAGCTCCTCCGTGTCCTCCAGTCCCCTGGGCTCGGTATAGTAATAGTGGAAGCCGTCGGCGAATGCCTCCTCGCCCACCGCCCGCTCATAGTCGATGCGGGCGATGCGCACGGAATAGGTATAGTCGTTCACCCGCACCGGCTCGGTGAACTGGCCGGTGAACTCGGAGCAGAGGAGGACGGCGCGTGTGCTGCCCCCGTACTCCTCCCAGGTCGTATCGCTGAAGGTTCCGGAAAAGCTGCCGTCCGGCCTCACATACAGCACCGTGCCCCAGCTCCCCGCGCCGCTGGCAAACACAAACTCATACTGCCTCAGTTCCGCGAAGGTGAAGCCATGCTCCACGGCCGGTTGCGGAGCGCCTGTCGCCTCCGGCGGCTCCGAAGGGGTGGGCGGCGGAAGGGTCTCCCCGCAGCCCGCCAGGGTGAGGGCGATCACTCCGGCCAGAGCGAAGGCCGCTGTGTTGTTTATCCGCATTTGATACACCTCATGCCGGTCAGGTGGATACAGTGTACCACTTTTGTTGACATAATTCTTCTAAAAACCGTTACAAATTTCTCTCAAATGGTTACGGCGCGGGAACGCCCCCCGAACCGAATCGGTTCGGGGGGCGTTCTCAGCCCTCTAGGGTAAACAGCTCTTCCACCGGAGTCTCCAGCAGGCGGGCCAGCTTCATACCCAAGGCCAGGGTGGGGTCGTACTTGTCGTTTTCGACGGCGTTGACGGTCTGGCGGCTCACCCCCAGCAGGGCGGCTACGTCCTCCTGCCGCAGGCCGCGGGCCTTTCGCAGCTCCTTGACCCTGTTCTTCATCCGCCCAGCACCAGCAGCAATGAAAATGCCACCAGGGCCACAGTGAGAATAACCCACAGTACAAATTCCCGCTTTACCCGGTCGTCCCCCGCTCTGGCCCGGCCGATCCACTGCACCAGGCAAAAAATCATTACCTGGGCCCCCAGCAGGAAGGCGGGCAGGGTAGTGTCCCCTCCGTGAAATGCCTCCCACACCGACCAGACCACCAGGGCCAGCACCAGGAAGAACCAGGCGGCACGGCTGGCGCGCAGGGTGATCTGCAGCTCCATCTCATCCATCTTGCGGATCCCTTTCATAATGTATTCCTCCACATGTCAAATAATCTTTACATTAGGAAGCATACACCCATGGTTTAAAAATGTCAAGAAGTTTTGACTCCTCATTTGTCTACGCGTGGAATTTCAGTCTGGTCTACCTCGTCCAGATTCCCCAAATAGTGCCTGGTCTCCCGGGCAACCACCCCGCTCAGCAGCAGGACGGCGACCAGGTTGGGGATGGCCATGAGGGCGTTAAGGATATCAGCGATGGTCCACACCAGATCCAGGGCCAACACCGGGCCAACCACCACCACGGCGACGAATACCAGCTTATAGGGCAGCAGGGCCCTCTTGCCCCATAGGTACTGGGCGCACCGCTCGCCGTAGTAGGACCAGCCCAGGATGGTGGACCAGGCGAAAGTGATGATGCCCACTACCAGGATTACAGGCCCGAGTACGGGGATCTGTGCAAAGGCCAGGGTAGTGAGTTGGCCGCCGTCGGATATCTGTGCCATGTCGATGGCGGGGTTCTTCATGATCGTAGTGACCAGCACCAGACCGGTCATAAGGCACACCACCACAGTGTCCCAGAAGGTGCCGGTGGCAGATACCAGAGCCTGCCGCACCGGGTTACGGGTCTGTGCGGCGGAGGCCACCAGTGGGGCGGAGCCCATGCCCGACTCATTGGAGAACAGCCCCCGTGCCACGCCGAAGCGCATGGCTGCCATGAGCCCCTGCCCTACCAGTCCGCCCGCCGCCGCGCCGGGGGTGAAAGCCAGCCGGAGAATGGTGGACACAGCGGGGGCCAGGAAGTCCCAGTTGATCGCCAGAATGATGATACACCCCAGCACGTAGAAAGCCGCCATAAAGGGCACCAGCTTCTCGCACACGCTGGCGATGGACGGGATACCGCCGATGATGACCACGCCGGTGAGAAGGCCGCCCACGACGCCGATCGCGATGGGCGGAATACCCACGGGTATGTTGTTCTCAATGACCTCGGCGATTGCGTTGATCTGGGTACCGCAGCCGATGCCGAAGGAGGCCAGGGCAGCCAGGGCGGCGAAGAGCACCCCCAGCCACTTCAGGTTCAGTCCCCGCTCCAGGGCGTACATGGCGCCGCCCTGCATCCTCCCGTCGGGGGTGCGGACCCGGTACTTTACGGCGATAAGGGACTCGGCGTACTTGGTGGCGATTCCGAACACGCCGGCAAGCCAGCACCAGAACACCGCACCAGGGCCGCCCAGGAAGATGGCGGTACCCACGCCGATGATGTTGCCCGTGCCGATGGTGGACGCCAGGGCGGTGGTGAGGGCCTGGAACTGGCTCACGTCGCCGGGGGCGTCTGGGTCCTTGCGCACGGACAGACGGATACCGGTAAAGGTCTTGCGCTGAATGAAGCCTGTGCGCACTGTCATAAACAGATGGGTGCCCAGCAGCAGCACGATCATAGGCATGCCCCAGATGAAGTCATCCAGCCAGTTGATTCCGCTGATTATCGCTTCCATACATTCTGCCTCTCTTTCGCTCTTGTGTCAGCCCGGATGGTGCATCTCCACCGAACGGATGGCGGGCATGCCCTTCAATGTCCGCAGGATGTCCTCGGCGGTGCACATCGCACTTCACCTCTGCCCTCCCGTCTGCCAGGCGGGTCACCCGCACCCCCTCCACGGCGGACACCCGCTCCTCCAGCAGGCGGCGCACCTCCGCCGGATCGCTCTCCGCCTCGCTCAGTTCCAGGACGACGGTGCCCGTACGCTGGGTCTTGACCAGGGGGGATGAGCGGTGGAGAATTACCTGGAAGAGGACGATCAGCACCGTGGCCACGCCGCCGGTGACGTATAGCCCAGCCCCCACGGCGATGCCCACCCCAACAGTGGCCCACAGGCCTGCGGCGGTGGTGACGCCGCTGACCGTCCGCCCGTGGGTAAAGATGACCCCCACGCCCAAAAAGCCGATGGCGGTCACCACCCCCGCCGCCACCCGCGAGGCGTCCAGAGAGATTCCCCCCAGGCCGATGACATCAAAAAAGCCGTACTTGGACACCACCATCATCAGCGCGGCGGACAGGGCCACGATAATGTGAGTGCGGATGCCCGCGCTCTTGGAGCGCCGCTCTCGCTCGAAGCCGATGGCCCCGCCGCACACCGCTGCCAGAACAATGCGCAGCAGGTACTCCAGCTCCTGGATCGAAAACCAGCTCATGCTTCAATCTCCCTTCTGCTGCGCCATCCATTTGGCCAACTGCTCGGCCAAGGCGGAGGAGCCCTTCTCCTCCCGCTGCTCCTGCTGGGCCAGGTAGCGGCGCACGTCCCCCTTGCCCGCAGACTTCTGGGCCCGCCGCTTCTTGAAGTCGGACAGCTTCTCCCGGTAGCCGCACACGCAGGCGAACAGCTGCTTCTCCCCCTCGCCCCGCAGCTCCATCCTCTTGTGGCAGTTGGGGCAGCGGGCGTTGGTGGTCTGCTTGACGCTGCGGCGGTAGCCGCACTCCCGGTCGGGGCACACCAGCATCTCCCCCCGCTTGGTCTTGACCCGCAGCAGGTACTTGCCGCAGTCGGGACAGGGGGTGCGGGTCTGGTTGTCGTGGCGGTAGGCCGCGTCGCTGGCCTTCACCTGGGCCACCAGCCGGGCGGCAAACTGCCGCATCTCGTCCACGAAGGCCCCCTCCTGCTCCCGCCCCTGGGCGATCTCCCCCAGGCGGCGCTCCCACTGGGCGGTGAGGGTGGCACTGCGCAGCTCCTCCGGGGCCAGGCCCACCACTTGGACGCCCTTGGAGGTGGGTACCAGCTCCTTTCCCCGCCGCTCCACATAGAAGGCGGAAAACAGCTTCTCGATGATGTCCGCCCGGGTGGCGGGGGTACCCAGACCGCCAGTCTCCTCCAAAATCCGGCCCTGCTCCCGGTCGGCCACCTGGGCGGCCGGGTGCTCCATGGCGGTGAGGAGGGTGGCCTCGGTGTACCGCTTGGGGGGCGCGGTCTTGCCCGGGTTGGCCCGGGCGGACTGGACGGTCAGGCGCTCCCCCTCCGCCAGGGTGGGGAGGCTCTGCTCCTTCTCGTCCCCCTCCTCGTCCTCCTCCTCCGGGGCAAAGGTGCGGTCGTAGGCCGCCCGCCAGCCTGGGGAGAGCACCGCCTTCCCTCTGGCGTGGAGGGTTTCCCCCTCCACCTCCAGGGTGAGGGCCACCTCCTCGTACTCGAAGGGGGGCAGCAGCACGGCCAGGAAGCGGCGGACGATCAGATCATAGATGTTGCGCTCCGGCCCGGTGAGCCGCCACAGCTCCACCGGCTCCTCGGTGGGGAGGAGGGCGTGGTGGTCGGTGACCTTGGCGGCGTTGACCAGATATTTGGTCTGGAGGGGACGGCTGCGCAGCAGCTCCGCCGCCAGGGGCTTGTAGTCCTCCACCATCACGCTGCGCAGCCGCTCCGGCAGGGTAGGAACCACGTCGTCGGGGATGTAGCGGGAGTCGGTGCGGGGGTAGGTGACCACCTTATGGATCTCATAGAGGTTCTGGAGGATGGCCAGGGTTTCCTTGGCGGAGTAGGCGTACTTCTTGTTGGCGTCCCGCTGGAGCTCGGTGAGGTCGTAGGCCGCCGGGGGCGGTGCCTGCCTGCGGGTGCGCCTGAGGCGGGTCACCACCCCCTCCTTCCCCGCCAGCCGGGCGGCCAGCTCCTCCGCCCGCTCCCGGTCAAAGAGCCGCGCCTGGCCGTTCGGATCCCGCCAGGTGGCGGTGAAGCCGGGCAGCTTTGCGGTAACCGTCCAGAACTCCTGGGGGACGAAGCGGCGGATGGCCTCCTCCCGCTCCACAATGAGGGCCAGGGTGGGGGTCTGCACCCGCCCGGCGGAGAGCTGGGCATTGTGCCTGCACGTCAGGGCCCGGGTGACGTTGAGGCCCCCCAGCCAGTCGGCCTCGCTGCGGGCGCGGGCGGAGCGGAACAGGTTGTCGTACTCCGCCGCGGGCCGCAGGTGGGCGAAGCCCTCCCGGATGGCCTTGTCGGTCTGGGAGGAGATCCACAGGCGCCTGGCCGGCCCCTTCCACCCGGCCTTCTCCAGAATCCACCGGGCCACCAGCTCCCCCTCCCGGCCTGCGTCGGTGGCGATGACCAGCTCGCCCACGTCCCCCCGGCGAAGCTGGGCCTGGACGGCCCGGAACTGCCGGCCGGACTGGGGGATCACCACCGTCTTCATCCGCTCGGGCAGCATGGGCAGGGTGAGCATATCCCACTTGGCCCACGCCTTGTCGTAGTCCTCCGGGGGCGCCAGCTCCACCAGGTGCCCCAGGGCCCAGGTGACGATGTACTTCTCCCCCTCCAGATACCCCTCTCCGGACTGTTTGCAGCCCAGCACCCGGGCCAATTCCCGAGCTACCGAGGGCTTTTCCGCCAAAACCAGTGTTTTCGCCATACGATCTTCTCCTAACCGCCGAAACCCGGCGTTTTTCCGCATTTCTGCCTGGATCCGGCTCCTTGACTTTCCCCGGGGCGTATGATAGATTGGAGACGGTAAAAGGGCCTCTGTCTGGAAAGGAGTTTCTCATGAACCTCTCGTTTCCCGCCTCTTATCTACAGGCCAAGCTCAACGCGGAGCTCCCGCCTCCCCACGATATGACCCTGGACGAGCGCGCCTGCCGCCGCAAAGCCCGGGAGGCCGAATGGAACTTCCGCGTCTCCAAGGGCTACGTGAAGGACACCTTCTGGAACCATCTCCGTTTCCGTCTCACCGACCGGGACTGATCCGCCGGAAAGGAGCCTTTTATGGATTTCTTCTTCGACAATCTCGAGGGGCGGCTCAGCTCGACGCTCCCCCACTACGACCGCCCCGACGGGGACGAGCAGGATTGCCGCAAACGGGCCCGCGACGCGGAGTGGAACTTCCGCGTCTCCAAGGGCTATGTGAAGGACACCTTCTGGAACCGGCTCTGGTTCCGCCTCACCCACTGACCCTATCTGTCTGGCCGCAGGCTCCGCCTGCGGCCTTTTTGCGCCTAGAGGGCCATGCTCCAATCGCCCAGCGCGTCCAAAATGGGGATGAGCTGGCGGCACGGCTCGGTGATGGCGTACTCCACCCGGACAGGGACCTCCAGGTACTCCCGCCGGTGAACCAGTCCGTCCCCCTCCAGCTCCCGCAGGGCGTTGGCCAGCACCGTGTTGGATACCCCGTCCAGGGTCTTTTTCAGCTGGTTGTACCGGGTGGGGCCGTTGTTGTAGAGGGAGCAGAGAATCTGCATCTTCCACTTGCCGCCGATGAGGGCCATGGCCCGGTTCAGCGGGCAGGTCTCCATGCAGGGGCAGTTTTCGTGTTCCATGGGCATAAGGTCAGTTCCTCCTTACCTGGTACGGAAATTCTGCGCTCTTGCCACAGCGGGCCATAGGTGCTAATATAATACCAGGTAAAGAAAAAAAAGGAAAGTCTTTTTTAGGAGGAAGCCCCCATGCCGACCTATCTCCAGGGCCTGACCATCGGTCTGGCCTATGTCGCCCCCATCGGGATGCAGAACCTGTTCGTCATCAACTCCGCCCTGACCCAGCCCCGGCGGCGGGCCCTGCTCACCGCCCTGATCGTGATCGCCTTCGACATCAGCCTGGCGCTGGCCTGCTTCTTCGGCATCGGCGCGCTGGTGGAGCGCTTCGACTGGCTGCAGCGCCTGATTCTGATCGTGGGCGGCTGCATCGTGGTGTGGATCGGCATCGGCCTGCTGCGGGATAAGCCCACCCTGGACCGGGACGTGGACGTGAGCATCCCCCTGCCCAAGCTGGCCGCCAAGGCCTTTGTGGTCACCTGGATCAATCCCCAGGCCCTGATTGACGGCACTATGCTGTTCGGCAGCTTCCGGGCCGGCAACCCGGGCGCGGTGGCCTCCCAGCTCATGCTGGGCTCCGCCTCCGCCTCCTGCCTGTGGTTTCTGGGCATCACCATCCTGATCTCCTTCTTCTCCGCCAAGTTCAACGACAAGATCCTGCGGGTCATCAACATTGTCTGCGGACTGATCATCATCTTCTACGGAGCCAAGCTGCTCCTCCAGTTCTTCCAGACCCTGCTGTAATCTACCAAAAGGCGCCCCCTCTGAGAGGGGGCGCCTTTTGGTAGATTTACTGCCGCGTCAGCAAATTGACCAGCACCTCGGTCATTTTGGTGAGGGCCTGGGCCGGGATATACTCATGCACCCCGTGGAAGTTCACCCCGCCGGTGCACAGGTTGGGGCAGGGCAGGCCCATGTAGCTCAGCCGCGCCCCGTCGGTGCCGCCCCGGATGGGCACCTCCACCGGCGTTACCCCGGCGGCCTCCATGGCGGCCCGCGCCCGGAGGATCAGGTACATGTGGGGTTCAATCTGCTCCCGCATGTTGTAGTAGGAGTCCCTGAGGACGAGCTCCACCGTGCCTGCGCCGTACTTGGCGTTGAGGTAGTCCGCCGCCCGGCCCAGGTACTCCTTGCGGGCCTCGAACCTGGCCCGGTCATGGTCGCGGAGGATGTAGTGCAGCTCCGCCTCCGTCTCGCTGCCCTTCATGTCGTGGAGGTGGTAGAAACCCTCATACCCCTCGGTGTGGGCGGGGGTCTCCGCCGGGGGCAGCATCCCCGCGAACTCCAAAGCGATCAGGATTGCGTTCTTCATCTTGTTCTTGGCCGAGCCTGGGTGGATGTTCACCCCGTGGAAGTACACGCCCGCGTTGGCCGCGTTGAAGTTCTCGTACTCCAGCTCGCCCAGCTCGCCGCCATCCACAGTGTAGGCCACCGCCGCGCCGAAGCCCTCCACGTCGAAATGGTCGGCACCCTGCCCAACCTCCTCGTCCGGGGTGAAGCCCACGGCGATGCGGCCGTGGGGGAGCTCCGGGTGCTGGAGCAAGTACTCCACGGCGGACATAATCTCCGCCACACCCGCCTTGTCGTCCGCCCCCAGCAGGGTGGTGCCGTCGGTGACGATCAGCTCCTGACCCTTGTATTTGGCCAGGCTCTCAAACTCGGCGGCCCTCATGACGATGCCCTTCTCCTCGTTGAGCACCAGGTCGCCCCCCTCGTAGCGGACGACGCGGGGCTTCACCCCTACCCCCGGCGCGTCCGGGGAGGTGTCCATGTGGGCGATAAGGCCCACGCACGGGATTCCCTCGCACCCGGCGGTGGCGGGCAGCCAGGCGTACACATAGCCGTACTCGTCCATGTGGGCGTTGTGCAGCCCCATCTGGGCCAGCTCCTCGGCCAGGGCTGCGCCCAGCACCTTCTGCTTGGCGGTGGAGGGGATGGCGTCGCTGTGCTCGTCGGACTGGGTATCATATGTCACGTAGCGCAAAAAGCGGTCAATGGCGGTCATAATGCTCTTCCTTTCTATTGACGGGCGCCGGGCCTTAGGCTAGACTGATATTGTTGCTATTCTATCACAAAAGGAGCCGGGTTTCCATGGTGATCAAACAAGAATTTACCTTTCCCTCCAGCGATGGGGTCCACACAGTTGCCGCCGCATGGTGGCGGCCGGAGGGGCCGCCCCGGGGGATGGTGCAGCTGGTCCACGGCATCTCGGAACACATCGGCCGGTATGACTCCTTCGCCCGCTTCCTGGCGGAGCACGGCTTCGCCGTCGTGGGCCACGACCACCTGGGCCACGGCCGCACGGCGCGGAACCCCTCGGAGTTCGGCTGGTTCGCCGACCGGGACGGCTGGAAGCACGTGGTGAAGGACGTCCGCGCCCTGCGGGAGCGGGTTGGGGCGGAGTACCCCGGTCTGCCCTGCTTCCTGCTGGGCCACTCCATGGGCTCCTTTGTGGTGCGGGGCTACCTTATGTTCTGGCCGGGCACGGTGGACGGGGCCATCCTCTCCGGCACCGGGCAGGAGCCCCCTGCCACTGTAGCCGCGGGGCGGGCGCTGTCCGCCCTGCTCATCCGCCTCAAGGGGCCCAGGGCCCACAGCGCCCTGCTGGACGCCCTCTCTGTGGGGCGGTACAACGGCCAGTTTAAGCCCGTCCGCACCTCGGCGGACTGGATCTCCCGGGACACGGTGGTGGTGGACGCCTACCGGGCCGACCCCCTGTGCCGCTTCCTTCCCACCGTGGGCATGTACCACGACATGATGGTGGGCCTCCAACTCCTGGCCAAGCCAGCCAATCTGGCCCGCATGGATCCGGACACGCCGGTGTATTTCTTCGCCGGGGACCGGGACCCGGTGGGGGCCAACGGCGCGGGGGTCAAAAAGGTGGCCGGCTGGTTTCGGGATGCCGGGGTAAAGGATCTCACCGTCCGGCTCTACCCGGAGGGGCGGCACGAGATGCTCAACGAGGCCAACCGGGACGAGGTGTACCGGGACGTGCTCTCCTGGCTGGAGCGCCGCCTGCCCGCCTAGGGTCTCAGCCCAGCCGGGCCGCCCACTCGGCCTCTCGGAAGCCCACCAGCACGAAGTCCTCCCCTACCAGAATGGGGCGCTTGACCAGCATACCGTCGGTGGCCAGCAGGGCGAACTGCTCATCCTCGCTCATGCCGGGCAGCTTGTCCTTCAGGGCCAGGGCCTTGTACTGCAGGCCGCTGGTGTTGAAAAAACGCTTGAGGGGCAGGCCGCTGAGGGCGTGCCAGCGGCGCAGCTCCGCCTCAGTGGGGTTCTGGGTCTTGATGTCCCGCACCTCAGCGGGCAGACCCCTGGCCTCCAGCCACGCCCTGGCCTTCTGGCAGGTGGTGCACTTGGGGTAACAGACAAACAGCATGGGAATCCTCCTTTCGGTATTCAGCTCTATGGTATCACAGCTTTCTCCCCTTGAAAAGGGGGAAAAGCGGCCTGGGCCACATGGCCCGGGCCGCTTTTGTAATAAATGTTTACTTGCCCCGGTTAAAAATCTTGAAGATGTCCTCGAAGGGATCCTCCTCCGCAGGGGCGGCGGGGGCCGCCGGAGCCTGAGGCTGGGCCTCGGCCTTCTTCTCCGCAGCGGCGCTGAAGGGCTTGTTGGGCATAGCTCCCTCCACCTCCTCAAAGCCGGTGGCGATGACGGTGACGCGGATCTCGTCCTCCAGAGTGTCGTCGAAAGCGGCGCCGAAGATAATAAGTGCGTCGGGGTGGGCGGCCTGCTGCACCAGGTTGGCCGCGATCTCCACTTCCTCCAGACCGATGTCCATGGAGCCGGTGACGTTGACCAGCACGCCCTTGGCGCCGTTGATGGAGGTCTCCAGCAGGGGGCTGGAGATGGCCATCTTGGCGGCATCCTCGGCCTTGTTCTTGCCGCCGGCGCGGCCAACACCCATGTGGGCCATGCCTGCGTTCTGCATGACGGCGGTGACGTCTGCAAAGTCCAGATTGATGAAGCCGGTATTCTTGATCAGATCGGAGATAGACTGCACCGCCTGGCGGAGCACGTCGTCGGCGATCTCGAAAGCATTGGCAAAGGTGATCTTCTGATCGGTGGCAAACTTCAGCCGCTCATTGGGGATGATCACCAGGGAGTCCACCCGGGTTCGGAGTTCCTCGATGCCCTTCTCGGCCTGCATCATACGGCGGCGTCCCTCGAAGTTAAAGGGCTTGGTGACCACGCCAACGGTGAGGATGCCCATCTCCTTGGCGATGTCGGCCACGATGGGGGCCGCGCCGGTACCGGTGCCGCCGCCCATACCGGCGGTGATGAACACCATGTCCGCGTCCTCCAGGGCCTTGGACACAGCGGAACGGCTCTCCTCAGCGGACTTGCGCCCCACTTCGGGGTCGCTGCCCGCGCCCTGCCCGCCGGTGAGCTTCTCACCGATCTGAATCTTAAACGTCGCGCTGGAAATGGCAAGCGCCTGCTTGTCCGTGTTGACCGCGATAAAATCCACACCCTTGGTGCCGGATTTCACCATCCGGTTGACTACGTTGTTGCCGCCGCCGCCGACGCCGATGACCTTGATGGTAACGACATTATCGGGACCGGTATCCAGTCCAAACGCCATAACTGCTCCTCCTATGTGAACCGAATTCGTTGTAACTGCGCGGGTAAGGCCGAAAAAGGACTTATTTTGTGCCGTCCTCCCCGTCTCTAACTATATCTTGACTTATTTTAGCTCTCTTTTGCTTGGAGGTCAATAGCTCCCGCCGGATTTCCGCAAAGTTTTGGAACATCCGGGTGCCGAACACCAGCACGGCGGCCAGGTAGAGGGGCAGTCCCAGCTTCTGGCCCAGCCAGGTGAGGAACACCGCGATAGCCGCGTTTCCGATGGTGCCGGAGAGGAACACCCCCAGTTTGAACTCCCCCTTAACCCGGGCCCGGAAGCCGCCCAAAGCGGAGTCCAGGGCGGCCAGCAGCCCTGCGGCCACATAGAGGGACCACTGGGCCGGGATGGTCCAGGGGAAAAAGGCGCCGATGAGCAGGCCGGCCACCAGTCCGATCAGTTCCAGCATCAGCCCACCGCCTCCTCTCCGCCCTCATCCGCCGGGATGGGCTTGGCGTACTGGTACTCCACGGTGCCGTTGTATTTCGGAATGAGCAGTTGGTCGCTGGCAGTGACCTTCACGGTGATGCCCCACTGGCTGAGCACGTCCACTACGCCGTTGCGCATGGTCAGCGCACTGTAGAGGGTGTCCGGATCGCCGATGGCAAAGACCACGTAGGGCGCGGCGTACCGCCGCCCGTTCACCGTTACCACCGCGCCAGTGCAGCGCACCTCGCTGGTGGCCAGAATACGCTCTCCGTTGAGGGAGATGGCCTCCGCCCCGGCGGAACGCAGCTCATTGATGACGGAGAGCAGGTCGTTGTCGTGGATGAGGTAGTCGGCCTCGTTTCCGGTAACGTTAGCCTGACTGGAGTCCTCCAGGATGATGGTGACGCCGGGGCCCTCCACATCGGTGAGTCCGGCGGTGATCTCCAGTTGCTCCAGCTCGGCCTTGAGGGCCTGGCTGCCCGCCTCGCCGGAGGCGGCCTGCTCCCGGTAGAGCTCCAGCTCACCCTGGAGCTGCTTCACCTGGTCAGCCAGGCCGTCCTTCTGATCCACCACCTCGTTGTAGAGGTTCTGAAGGGTTTCCAGGCGGCTGGCGTTGGTGGCGTCGGCCGCCCCCGCCAGCTTGACGCTGCGCAGTTGGGCCGCCAGCAGGAAGCCCACCACCACGCATACCACCATGACGGCGAGCTCCCCCTTATTCTGCATCTGTCTTCTCATTGGCATCGTTCTCTCCTTGTGTTCCGGCCTCCGCCGCGGGCGGCGGGCTGAGCTCCGGCGCAGTGGATGCCTCCGGCAGCCACCGCTTCGGCAGCAGATGTCCCTCCTGGCTGTCGTAGGTCAAGTCCAACGTGCCGGTTCGCGGGATTCCCTTCTCATCCATGGTCCAGAGGGTCTGCTGTAGATAATAGGTCTTCTGCGTAAAATCTCCGTTCATTGGGAACAGAACGGTCAGGTTCGCCCCATAGCCGAAGCGGATTTCATTGTTGGAGGTGAGATCCAGGAAGCTGGTGAGGCTGCCCGTCATCTGCCGGGCCTGTATGGCCGCCAGGAAGCCCTTGAGCTGGTCCAGCTTGTCCTGCTGCTCCGGCGGCACGGTCAGCACGCTGCCCACCGAGGGATTGACTGCCTCCAGCCCCCGCACCTGGGCTTTACCCTCTGTTAAGGACGCTCCGCCGCTCTCCAGCAGCTTGCAGTCGGTGTCCATCAGCCAGCGGCTGCCGCCGCTCTCAATCCACGCCACCGGAACGCTGGCCGTCACGTGGATGACAAAGGTATCGGGGTATTTCCGCTCAAAATTCACGGTACCGATATAGGGGAGCTGGGTGTAAATACGGCTGCTGATCTGGTATTTGTTGAGGGTAAACAGGTTGTCCCCCTGCTCCACGCCGGATACCCGGCGGATCTCCTCCTCCGTATAGGGGGAGTCCCCCGTGATCTCCACGGTATTCACCCGAAAGAATACCACACAGCCCATCAAAATGGCGGCGAAGATGATCAGAACGGACAGCAGCTTATAGAGCGCGCTGAAGCGCCCCCGATTCCGCCGCCGTCCCCGTCTGTTCCTTCTCGCCGCCATTCCAACTGCTCTCCTGTCTGTTCTGGTTTCTGTCAGTATCCCACAGAAAGGTTGCGGATTTGTGAACGTATCCTAAGAAAACCCTTAAATCCGCCGGATCTCTGCGCCCAGGCGGCGGAGATCTCCCTCCAGGGACTGGTAGCCCCGGTCGATGTGGTGCACACCGGTAAGCTCGCTGCGTCCCTCCGCTCCCAGGGCGGCCACCGCCAGCGCCGCTCCGCCCCGGAGATCCGTGGCCCGCACCTGGGCCCCGTGGAGCCGCGGCACGCCGTACACCACCGCCACACGGCCCTCCACCCGGATGTCCGCCCCCATGCGGGAGAGCTCATCCACGTGGCGGTAGCGGCTCTCGAAAATGTTCTCCACAAAGACGGTGCAGCCCTTCCCCCGGGTCAGGGCGGCCATGAGCGGCGCCTGGGCGTCGGTAGGGAAGCCGGGGTAGGGGGCCGTGCGCACCGGCCGCACCCCCTGGAGGGGGCCGTCCCGGCGCAGGCGGATGGACTCCGCCCCGCTCTGCACGTCGCACCCCGCCTCCCGTAGCACGGCGCTCACTGTGGACAGGTGGCGGTAGTCCACCCCCGTCACTTCCACCGTGCCGCCGGCGGAGGCCGCCGCAGCCAGGTAGGTAGCCGCTACGATGCGGTCGCCCATGACGGCATAGCTGCCGCCGTGGAGGGGGACGCCGCCCTCCACCGTGATCACCGAGCTGCCCGCCCCGTGCACCTTCGCCCCTATAGCCCGCAGAAAGCCCTGGAGATCCACGATCTCCGGCTCCCGGGCGGCGTTGGTGATGGTGGTGGTGCCGGCGGCGCACACCGCCGCCAGCATGGCGTTCTCCGTGGCCCCCACGCTGGGCAGGGAGAGCACGAGGTCCGCCCCCCGCAGGGCTCCCTCAGCCCGCAGGCCGCCGCCGTCCTCGGTGATGCGGCCACCCAGGCCCCGGATGGCCCCCAGGTGGAGGTCGATGGGCCGGGGCCCCAGCTCACACCCGCCGGGGGCGCACAGCTCGGCCCGTCCCATGCGGCCCAGGATGGCCCCCAGGAAGATGACGGAGGAGCGCATCTCCCGCATCAGCGCGTCGGGCACGTCCCAGCCCGTGGGGGCGGAGGCGTCCACCACCACGGCGTCCCCCTGCCGCTCCGCCCGGCAGCCCAGGTGCCGGAGGATGTCCAGGGAGGCCGCCACGTCGGACAGCTCCGGGCAGTTGTGGATGACGCACTCGCCCGGGGCCAGAAGGCAGGCCGCCAGAATGGGCAGTACGCTGTTTTTTGCCCCGTGTATCCGCACAGAGCCGTCCAGGGGGTGTCCCCCCTCGATGATGTAAGCACTCATAGATCCAGCCTCCGCAAGTCGTTTGGTACGCTATCCTATGCGGAGGGAGGACGGCTGGTTCAGTTGGCCCGTTTTTCCATCAAACGGACCAGAGTCTGGTAGATTTGTTCCGCCGCGTCTGGCACCGCCATGTCCCGCAGGGCACGGCTCATGGCCTCCCGCCGGGGGGCGTCGGAGAGCAGCCCGGTCATAAGCGCGTACAGCTTCTCTCCAGAGGACTCCCCCTCCGGCAGCAGTACCGCGCCGCCGGCGTTGGCCAGCACCCTGGCATTCTTGGTCTGGTGGTCGGCCACCACGTTGGGGGAGGGCACCAGCACCGCCGGCTTGGCGATGGCGGCAATCTCCGCGATGGTGGACGCCCCCGCCCGGCACAGCACCAGATCAGCGGCTGCCATCACCAGGGGCATGTCGTAGATATACTCCCGCACATCCACCTCCGGGTGGTTCGCCAGGCCGCTGCCCTGGAGGGCGTCCAGCACCGCCCGGTAGTCCCGGCCCGCGCCGTGGATGTGGTGGAAGGGGGCGCCGTCCCGGCACTCCAGGGCGATGCACTCCGCCATCTGGCGGTTCATCACCTCCGCCCCCAGGCTGCCCCACACAGAGAGCACCAGGGGCCTGTCATCGGTGAGGCCCAGCTCTGCCCGCGCCTCCTTCCGGGTATAGCGGAAGAAGTCGGTACGCACCGGCGTGCCGGTGACCACCACCTTTCCGGGGTCGTCGTAGTGGCTTCGGCTCTCCTCAAAGCCCACCATCACCACGTCCACCACCTTGGACAGGGTCTTGGTGGTCAGGCCGGGGACGGCGTTGGACTCGTGAACGGCGGTGGGAATCCCCCGCTTCGCGGCGGCCTTCACCACCGGGAAGGAGGCGTAGCCGCCGGTGCCCACCACCAGGTCAGGCTGAAAGCGGTCCAGGATGGCGTTGGCCTGCTTCCTGGACTTGTTCATGTTCAGCAGGGTTCTGACGTTGTGGCCGATGGAGGCCGGAGAGAGGGACCGCCGGAAGTTGGTGATGGTCACCGTCTCAATGGGGTACCCCTCCTTGGGCACCAGCCGGGTCTCCATGCCGCCGTCGGCGCCCACGAACAGCACCTCACAGCCGGAGTTGCGGGTCTGGAACATCTGGGCCAGGGCCACGGCGGGATTGACATGGCCCGCCGTTCCCCCGCAGGTAAAGAGGACTCTCATTCCTTTTTTCTCCTCCTCGTAATGTAGGGCGGCCGCTGGTCGCCCCTGCGGCCTAAAAAGCTTCACCCGCCATAGGGTGAAAGAAATTCAGAGGATGTGCGCAGCAGGACATGCGCCTGCGGAGCACACCACTGTCCCTGGCCGCGCAGGGGAACAGCGTCCTCCCTGGACTTTTTTACTCCTGTCTCGGCGCCGGGATCTGCCGGGAAACGGAAAGGATGATGCCCATCTCCGCCAGTTGGATCATCAGCGCCGTACCCCCGTAACTGAAAAACGGCAGGGAGATGCCGGTGGTAGGGATCAGGTTGGTGACCACGGAGATGTTCAGGAACACCTGTACCGCGGTCAGGGTGGTGATACCCACCACCAGAAGGGCGCCGAAGCGGTCTCTGGCGTGGATGGCAATCCAGTAGCCCCGCATGACCAGCAGGGCAAAGAGAATGAGGACGATTCCGGCCCCGATCAGGCCCAGCTCCTCGCACACGATGGCAAAGATGAAGTCGTTCTCCGGCTCGGGCAGGTAGAGGAACTTCTGCCGGCTCTTGCCCAGGCCCAGGCCCAGCAGTCCGCCGGAGCCGATGGCGTAGAGGGACTGGATAATCTGATAGCCGCCGTCCCGGGGATAAGCCCAGGGATCCTGCCACACCAGGATGCGGGTGGACTGGTAGCCGCTCATCATGAGCACCACCAGCCCCATCAGGGCCGCGCCGCCGCCGGCAAACCAGTAGAGCTTGATGCCGGCGGCAAAAAGCACCGCCGCCGCGCCGGCCAGAATCAGGATTGTACCCGACATGTGGGGCTCCAGCATCATCAGGCCCACAATCAGCAGCAGGATGAGTCCATAGGGCACCAGTTCCAGAAAGCCGATGCGGTCCAGGAATCCCACCACACCGCTGAGCGGACTGCGGGGGGAGAGGCGGCGCGGCTTCTCCGTGTTCCGCTTGGACAGCCGGGCGGAAAAGTACATGATGACGGCCACCTTGGCGATCTCCGACGGCTGGAAGGTTCCGATGCCCGGTACGGCGATCCACCGCTTCACGCCGTCGGAACGGCTGGTGTGGATGCCGGGGATGAGCACCGCGATGAGCAGCAGGACAGCCAGCCCAAGGGCGAAGACCGACAGCCAGCGGAAGGTCTGGTAGTTGATCTTCGAGGTGATATACATCACGGTCAGGCCAGCCGCGGCAAAGAGGGCCTGGCGGAAGAAGTAGAAGGTGGGGCTTTTGTCCTCCTGCAGGTACGCCGTGGCGTAGGAGGCGGAAAACACCATGATCACGCCGATGCCGGTGAGCAGGAGCACCAGCATCAGGAAGGGCAGGTCCATGGGTCCCCGGGCCAGTTGCTCCTCAATGGTCAGATCGCGCTTGCGTTTTGCCAGGGGGCTCCCCTCCTTTCTCTCAACTCAGTGGATTACCGGCCCATAACCCCCAGAAAGGCCAGCACACAGGCCAGCAGGGTCACGCCGGAGAACACACAGAACAGCTTCACCTCGCTCCAGCCGCCCAGCTCCAGGTGGTGGTGCAGGGGCGCCATGCGAAAGATCCGCTTGCCGTGGGTCAGCTTGAAGTAGCCCACCTGGAGAATGTCGGACAGGGTCTCCAGGATGTAGATGATGCCCACCAGGATGAGCACCAGGGGAATATCCAGGGCGAAGGCCAGTCCGCACACCGCTCCCCCCAGAAAGAGAGAGCCAGTGTCGCCCATAAAGACCTTGGCGGGGTGGAAGTTATAGATCAGGAATCCGCACAGCCCGCCGAACAGCCCGGCGGAGAAGATCCCCAGCTCCAGTTGCCCCCAGAAGCAGGCCACGGCGGTGAAAAAGAGCATCACGGGCATAGTGACGCCGGTGGCTAGGCCGTCGATGCCGTCGGTGATATTGACGGCGTTCACGGTTCCCACCATGACGAAGGCGGCGAACACCATATAAACGGGCCAGGGGAGGGACAGGGTCACGTTCACAAAGGGGATGTAAAGGTCGGGGGTCAGATAGTGGTGGTTGCGCATCAGCACCGTGAACACGATGGCCGCCGCCAACTGGAGCAGAAACTTCTGCGGTGCGGTCAGGCCGGTGTTCTGGTGCTTTTTCACCTTCACATAGTCGTCAATATAGCCGATCACGCCGAACACCAGGGCGAACAGGAGCACAAAGCCGCCGCCGAAGCGCCCTGCGGCAAAGTCCGGCCACCCCAGCAGCAGAACCGCCGCAGCGGAGCCGATGATGAACATCAGCCCTCCCATGGTGGGCGTCCCCTGCTTCGACATGTGCCAGGTGGGGCCGATCTCCTTGATGGACTGCCCGGCCTTCATGCGCCGCAGCAGGGGGATGAGCCCCTTCCCGCCCAGGGCGGCCGCCGCAAAGGCCACCACAAAGCTGATTACAATCCTTAACATCTCTTTTGCAACCTCCAAAGCCTCTCAACATTCCAAATTGCGGCCCATGTGAGCCGGTTCGATATTTTATCACAATCCCGGCATGGTTTCCACTCGAAAAAGCAACAAACTTCCTCGCCTCTCAGGCGAAATAGGCGGCGATTTCCTCCCGCTCGTCCAGGTGGTACTCCACGCCGTCCACCTCCTGATAGGTCTCGTGGCCCTTACCGGCCAGCACCACCGTGTCCCCCGCCCGGGCCAGCGAGAGGGCCCGCCGGATAGCGGCGCGACGGTCGGGCTCCACCACGACCTCCGCCGGAGCCCCCTCCAGGCCGGGCAGAATGTCATCGATAATGTCCATGGGCGCCTCGGTTCGGGGGTTGTCTGAGGTGACTACCGCCACGTCGGCCAGGGCCCCGGCGACAGCCCCCATACGGGGCCGCTTGGTGCGGTCCCGGTCTCCCCCGCAGCCGAACAGGCAGATCACCCGCCCCGGCGTGAAGTCCCGCACGGTAGTGAGGATGTTCTCCAGGGCGTCAGGGGTGTGGGCGTAGTCGATGAGCACCGTGTAGTCCGTGGGGGTGGGCACCACCTCGATGCGGCCCTTCACCCCTCGGGCCGCCCCCAGTGCGGCGGCGCAGCCGTCCAGCGGCAGGCCCAGCACCAGCCCGCAGGCCAGCACACCCAGAGCGTTGTAGATGGTAAAGCCTCCGGGTATAGGCAGCCTTACCCGGGAAATGGCGTCCCTGGTCACCGCCTCAAACTCTACCCGCTGGGGGAACAGGCGGAGGTTCTTGGCCGTGAGATCCGCCTCGTCCCGGCACTCCGAGTAAGTAAAGGTCGGAACCGGCACCGTTTCGGCATAGTACCGGCCCGCCTCGTCGTCCAGGTTGAGCACCGCAGCGGCGCACTGGCGGAACAGCAGCCCCTTGGCGTCCCGGTAGGCCTCCATGGTACCGTGGAAGTCCAGGTGGTCCTGGGTCAGATTGGTGAAGATACCCGCCCGGAAGGGGATGCCGTCCAGGCGGTGGAGCACCAGGGCGTGGGAGGATGCCTCCATCACCACGTGGGTACACCCCGCATCCGCCATCTCCCGCAGCAGCTCCTGCACCTCGTAGGACTCCGGCGTGGTGCGGTGGGCGGGCAGGCTCTCCTCCCCGATCAGGTTCTGGTTGGTGCCGATCAGCCCCACCTTTGCGTGGAGGCACCCCTCCAGCATGGCCTTGAGCAGATAGGTGGTGGTGGTCTTTCCGTTGGTCCCGGTGACCGCCAGCAGGGTCAGTTCCCGGGCCGGATGGCCGAACCAGTTGGCTGAGGCGATGGCCAGGGCGGCCCGGGTGTCCTCCGTCACCAGCCAGGGGCCCTCCCCCTCCGGGGGGCGCTGGCAGAGCACCGCCGCCGCTCCCCGTTCCAGGGCCTGCCGGATGTACCGGTGTCCATCGGTCTTGTACCCCGGAAGCGCCACAAAGAGGCAGCCGGGGGTCATGTCTCGGGTGTCGCAGCAGATTCCTGAACATTCCACGTCCTGGACATGCCGCGCGGCCAGCGCCACGCCGTCCAACAGCTCATTCAGCTTCATGCCCTCACCCCGTTTTCCTTGTTGTCAGCCCGTTTTTACAGGCCCGCGCCGCTGGCCGTGCTGTCGGTAAAGCGTACCTCGATGGTGGTGCCCCGGTTCACCGGAGTGCCCGCGGCGGTGGACTGTTCATAGGCCACCACGTGAGAGCCGTACTCGGTGGCTCCGGTGGCCCGCATGTAGAGACCCGCATCAGCCAGCTTCTGCCTGGCCTGCTCGGCGGTAAGGCCGATGACGCTGGGCACCTGCACCTGGTCGGTGGGCACCGCCTCGCCCATGTAGAGCACCACCTGGCTTCCGCCGGGGATGGATGCCCCCGCCGCCGGGATCTGTCCGGTGACGGTACCGCCGTCGCCCACGGTGCGCAGGGTCAGGCTGTTCCTCTGGAGGGCGGATGTGGCGTCCGCCAGATTCAGTCCGGACAGGTTGGGCACCAGCACGTCGGCGTTGGCGGTATAGGTCTTCTCCACGCCCAGGTGGCCCAGAATATCCTCCAGCAGTTCTCCGGCCATCAGTGCCGCCATATTGCCGCCGCTGATATACCAGCCGCCGGCGGTGGTATTGGAGCCGGGGAAGGCGGGCTTGGGGTTGTCGTAGGCCAGCAGGATAATCACCTGCGGGTCATCCGCTGGGGCGAAGCCCAGGAAGGAAACGATGGTATGGTCGGTCTCCAGCGTCTCGGAGGAGCCGGTCTTGCCGCCGATGCGGTAGCCCTCCACCCGGGCATTCTTGCCGGTGCCGCCGTCCACCACCTTCTCCAGGATCGCACGGCAGCGCTCACTGGTCTGCGCGCTGACCACCTGTCGCACCTCGTTGGGCTCATTGTGCTGGAGCACATTGCCCTCGCCGTCGGTCACCTGGCTGACCACATAGGGCTGCATCAGGTGGCCGCCGTTGATGACGGCGGAGGCCGCTGTGATGAGCTGAATAGGGGTCACCTGGAACCGCTGGCCGAAGGATGCGGTGGCCAACTGGACGGTGTTGAAGTCCTCCCGGGGCCAGATCAGGGAACTGGTGTCCATCTCGCCCTGCATGTCGATGCCGGTTTTCTCCAGGAATCCGAAGTCCTCCAGATAGTCATAGAACTTCTCCGCTCCCAGAGCCTGGCCGATCTTGACGAAGGCCGGGTTGCAGGAGTTCGCCACCGCCAGGGCCAGATCCTGGTCCCCGTGGCCCGGCGCCTTCTTGGAGCAACTGATGGGCCTGGACCAGCCCTCTACCATGATGTAGCCGGGGCAGTAGAAGTGGCTGTTCTCGGTGACCACGCCCTCCTCCAGGGCGGCGGCCAGGACGATGGACTTGAACGTGGAGCCGGGCTCATAGGTACTGGTGATTGCCTTGTTGGTCCACTGGGTGTAAAGCACTTCGGTCTCTGCCGCAGAAATGGCCTTGTCGCGGGCCTCCTCGCTGGAAGCCCCCTCTGCCAGTGCCTTCTGGTAGGCCTCCTCCTTGGTGTACGCCCCGCTCTCGATGTCCGCCAGATACTGGTTGAGCACCGGATCGCTCACCACCCTGGGGTTGTTCAGATCGTAGGTGGGGGAGTTGGCCCAGGCCAGAATTTCGCCCGTATTGGGGTCCATGGCGATGCAGAAGCCGCCGTCCTGCACCTCGAACTGCTCGATGCCCTTTTTCAGGATGCTCTCACAGTAGGACTGGATAGCGCTGTCCAGGGTCAGGGTCAGATTGTCGCCGTCAGTGGCGTCGTAGTAGTCCTCATAGCGGTAGAGCATCTGTGTGCCGTCGCCGTTTTTGGCGGTGACGATCCGCCCCGTCTCGCCCGAGAGAGCCTCGTCGTACTGAGCCTCAACTCCATAGGCGCCCCGTCCTTCGCTGTAATTCACCCAGCCGATCACCTGGGCCGCCAGGCTGTTTTTGGGATAGTAGCGCTTGGTGGTGGGCGGGGTGTAAATGCCGGTGATATGGTTTTCGTTGATGAAGGAGATCACCGCGTCCCGCTCGTCGTCCTCCACCCGCCATTTGATCATCTCATACATGGAGCTGGTCTTGGCCAGGCGCTTGAGGATGTCCGCCTCGTCCAGATCCAGGATTTGGGCCAGGTTGGAGGCAATGAACTCGTTGGTGGGCTCCGGGTAGTCCAGTGTCTTCCCATTCTCTGCTGCGTTCGCCGCCTTCTCTCGATACGCCTCCTGGCAGGCCAGGATCTCTTTGGGGGAGAGCTGGATGTTGTAGACCGTGGCGCTCATGGCCAGAGTCTCCCCGCTTCGGTCGTAGATGGTGCCCCGGTTGGCCTCCACCGTGCTGTCGGCGGTCTGCTGCTCCACCGCCATTCCCTGGTATTTGTCGTAGTCGCGGATCTGGATCTGCCAGAGCCGGACCAGCAGCGGCACGAACGCCGCCACGCCGAACAGTGTCAGCAGGAACAGGGTGCGCACCAAAATGGTGCGGTTCGCCCGCCGGTCCGGCTGCTGCTGGACCATACGCTTTCTCTTTCTGTCTGCCATGGCTGGCTCACCTCACTCAAGAAATCTCGTCTGCCGCTCTCCCGCGGGATTGGGTGATATATCGCAGGAGGGCGTAAGAAAATTGCTTTTCTTACGCCCTCTCTGCTCGTTCTCTTCAAGGGCCGCCCGGGGCAGCCCGTCTGTTTCTCTGGGGTCTGCAGATCACTATATGGCCGTACTCACTGGAAATATGCCACAATCTCGGAGGCAATGGACTTTACACTCTCAAACATGCCGTCCAGTCCGGCGACCGCCTCGTCCTGGTTGAAAAAGGTCACGGTGTCCGGCTCGGACAGGTCCACATACACCACCTGCCCGTTCTGCGGCCGAACCATGGCACCACTGGCTGTCATGGTCTCCTCAATGCTGCTCAGATCATAAGACAGCTCATACGCGGTGCGCAGCTTGGCCTCCTCCGACTGGAGAGCAGTCATCTCACTGCGCAACTCCACCACCTGCTGGGAGATGGTGGTCAACTGCACATAGCTGAACAGCAGCAGCACGGCAAACACGCCCACCGCCAGAAATCCCACCACAGCGAAGGGGGAGACCAGTCCCGCCTCCCGTACCCGCACCCGGGGCCGGACCACCGCCCGCTCCCGCGGCCGAACCATGGGCCTGGGCCGAAGAACCTCCTCCCGCTGGAGCTGCCGCGCCGCGGAGCCATCATACGCGTCATAGGGTACGCGGCTGTAATTCGTGTATCTGCTTCTGCGCTTGACGGCAGTTGCCATGAGTCCGTCCACTCCAATCTCTTTGGTAAATTCCGTGCTCCTACAGTTTTTCCGCTACCCGGAGCTTGGCGCTGCGGGCCCGGGGGTTCTCCTCCAGCTCTGCCGCTCCGGAGACAATGGGCTTTTTGTTGACCAGCTTCACCTGGGGCTTCTTCCCGCACACACAGACGGGAAAATCCGGCGGACAGGTACACCCCTTGGCGAAAGCCGCCAGGGCATTTTTCACGATACGGTCCTCCAGCGAGTGGAAGGAGATCACCGCCAGCCGCCCACCGGGGTTCAGCCGGGGCACCGCCTCCCGCACCATCCGGTCCACCGAGCCCAGCTCGTCGTTGACGGCGATGCGGATGGCCTGGAAGGTCCGCTTGGCCGGGTGCTGTTTCTCCCGCAGGGCCGCAGGGGGCATGGCCCCCTTGACGACCTCCACCAGCTCCAGCGTGGTCTCAATGGGGCGCTTGTCCCTGGCCCGGACGATGGCTCCCGCGACGGCGGGGGCGTACCGCTCCTCCCCATATTGCCAGAGGATGCGCCGCAGCTCCTCCTGGGGCCACTCGTTGACCACCGCCCGGGCCGTCAGGGTGTCGGTCTGATCCATGCGCATGTCCAGGGGGGCGTCCCTCCTGTAGGAAAAGCCCCGGGATGCGTCGTCCAACTGGGGGGAGGACACCCCCAGATCAAAGAGCATGCCGTCCACCCCGTCCAGGCCCAGCCCGTCCAGGATGGCGTCCAGCGCACAGAAATTGCTGTGTACCAGGGTGACCCGCTCCCGCCACGGCGCCAGCCGCTCCTCCGCCGCGTCCAGAGCCGCCTGATCCCGGTCCACGCAGATGAGCCGCCCGGTGGTCAGCCGCCGGACAATCTCCCGGCTGTGGCCCGCCCGGCCCAGAGTGCCGTCCAGATACACGCCCTCCGGCCGGATGGCCAGGGTCTCAATGCACTCGTCCAGCAGCACCGGCTTGTGGGAAAATACCTGCTCACTCATATCAGAATCCAAGCGCCTCCATACAGGCCGACATCTTCTCCGGCGTCATCTCTTCCTCCTCCTGGGCCTGCCATGCGTCCGCGCTCCAGATCTCCGCCCGGTCGTTGACACCCAGGATCACCACGTCCTTGTCCAGACCGGCATACCTGCGCAGCTTCTGGGGAATGACGATACGGCCCTGGCTGTCCAGTTCACACTTGGCCGCGTTGGCGAATAGGGGGCGCATGGCCTTGGATTGACTCATAGGCAGGGAGGAAAATTTTTCTGTAAACCGATCCCAGGTAGACTGGGGATAGATGGCCAAGCAGGCGTCTACACCCATCGCCAGATAGAAGGTGACGCCCAGCTCCTCCCGGAGCTTTGCGGGAATGAACAGACGGCCCTTGGCATCAATGCTGTGCTCATAGGTGCCGGTCATGCTGCTCACTTCCCCCCCATTTTACTGCTTAAGAGCGGTGATTTGCTCCACTTCGCCCCACTTTCTTCTCTAGTATAAATGTTCTGTTACAGAATTGCAACAGTTTTTTCTTCTTTTTTAACGGGAAAAATGCCGATTTTTCCACTGAAACCCCTGCTTTTCGGCACTAAAAACATATGTTCGATTGTATTTCGTTACAAATGGTATCAAAAAACCGCCATCCCTTGCGGTTTGGCGGCAAAAAAGTCCTATATTTTGCGGTATTACGTAAACAAAAAAACGGTGCAGTCCCGCCGCGCACGCGGTTCGGGATTCGGGTATATTCTCCCAAAAACACCACCTCTTTTGTAAAGCATTTAATAGTATTTATGGAAAATGCAGGTATACTTTTAACCACAACAGATATCTGTTCCACAAAATTGAACACATCCGTGCTGAAAAGGGGGTACCTATGGATCAAACACAAGCCGCACCGGAAACGCACATCACCTACTACGGCGGAAAGTGGGTGGCCTTCGCGCCCATCCTGCTGGCCATCGTGGGGCTGATTTACATCGCGGTCAAGCAGGCGGACGTACCGGAATACTGGGTGGTCTTTCTCCTCCCCATGATCGTCTGCCTGTTCCTGGCCAAGGACAAGACGGCCTACTGCGAGGCCATTATCGAGGGTGCCACCAACAAGGTGGGGGGCATCCTGATCATGGCGGTTCTACTGGCCGGAATCTGCGGGCAGCTCATTGAGACCAGCGGCCTGGTGGACACCCTGGCCCACTATCTCATTGAGCTCAACTTCCTGGGCAACAAGTTCGTGGCCGCCTCTTTTCTGCTCACCTGCCTGATCGCCTTCTCCACCGGGACCTCGGTGGGCACCATCTTCGTGGTCGGCCCCATTCTTTACCCCATCGGCTATCTGGTCGGGGCCACGCCGGCGCTGATGATCGGCGCCATCGTATCGGGAGCGGCCTTCGGCGACAACGTCTCCCCGGTGTCGGACACTCTGATTGCGGCCTCCTCCTCTCAGAAGGTGGACCTGGGCGGCGTTTTCCGCAGCCGCCTGAAATATGTCCTGCCGGCCGCGGCGTTGACGCTGATCCTCTATCTGGTGCTTGGCTCCCGCGGTGAGGCCGCGGATCTCTCCGCCGTCCAGAGTGCCGCGGTCCGGCCTACGGCCCTGCTGTTCCTGCTGGTGCCTGTGGTGGTGGTGGTCTTCTGCCTGCTCCAGCGCCACCTGCTGGAGGCGCTGAGCTATGGCATCGTCACCGGCGTACTCCTGGGACTGGTCACCGGCACCATCACCTTCAGCGACATCATCTCCGTCCCGGAACCCCTGAGCGCAGGCGGCCTCATCATGGAGGGCATCGAGGGCGCGGTCCCCACCATCCTGCTGGTTATGCTGCTGTTCGCCCAGATCCACCTGCTGGAAAAGGGCGGCTGCATTGATATGATGATCCAGTCCATGGACCGCTTCATTGTCGGTCCCCGCTCCGCCGAGGGCGCCATCGTCGCCATCTGTATCCTGCTCAACGTGGCCACCGGCCTGAACACCGCGGCCATCGTGGGCACCGGCCCCCTGGCCAAGCGGCTGGGGGAGGAGTATCAGCTCCACGGCTACCGCACCGCCAACCTCCTCATCTGCTCCGGCGGCACCCTCAACTACCTGATGCCCTATATGGTGCCGGTGGTGTGCGCCGCCATGATGACAGCCGTCGACCTGCCCGGCGCGGTTCCCGTCTCCACACTGGAGATCGTCACCCACCAGTTCTATCCCATTCTTTTGCTGGTTATGACTATCTTCGCCATCGTCTCCGGCTACGGGCGCACCCTCCTGCCAGACAGCCGCGCCTTCCGGGAGAGCGAAAGGGCTGTGCGCTACTGACCCTCTCCCCGCGCCAGCCGCTCCAAGGCGGGAAGGGCCCGCAGGATATAGCGGCCCTCCCGTTTGAGGAGTATCCCCTCCTCCTCCATGCGCTTCATCACCTTGTTGGTGGTGATGCGGCTTGTATTGATGATACCGGCCACATCCTGGTGGGTAAAGCGGATGGAGATGCGCACCCCCTCCGGGCAGGGCCGCCCATACTGGGCCGCCAGATTGAGGAGGGTCCGGGCAATGCGCCGCTCCGCCTGATCAAAGGAGAGCTCCCGCACCTGACCGAGCAGCACCGTGTTTTTCCGAAAGCAGAGCTCCAGGAACCGCTGATTCAGCGCCCAGTCCTCCCGCAGCGCCTCCAGCATGGCCAGCCGGGGGACGGCATAGGCCCAGGTGTCCACAATCGCCAGGGCCGCCGACGCGTGGGGCTGCCGCTGCAGACAGGCGCTCTCCCCGCACAGGGCGCCCCGCTCCGCGATGTAGAGCTGTTTCTCGTGGCCGTCCGCCCGTGAGGTAGAGATGCAGGCCCGCCCCCGCTGAATGATGTAAAAATGCTCCGCCGGCTGCCCCTGAGTGTAGAGAAAGGTCTTTTTTCGGAACAGGCGCGGCGTTCTCCCCTCGGTCAGCGGGCGCCATGCCGCCGGCTCGACGCTGATCCAGGGTGAGGCATCCGTCAGAATACCGGTCTCTGTCATAATCTGTTTTCCCAACTCCATAATTGGTAATTTTTTACCATTATAGCGTTTGATCTCAAAAAGTCAGTCGATTGGAGGGATGTTGCTTCACCAGTGAAGGAAAACCAGAGGAATACAACCCAGCCATCACCCACAAAAATATAGGAGGTAGTACTTATGTCCGTCGATTTTGAAGCGATCCGCAAGCAGGAGTGGCCCGTTCTGGAGCAGATGGTCTTTCTCGACGCGGCCTGCGTCAGCTTCGCCCCCCAGCGCACGGTGCGGGCGGTGAAGGCCTTCGCCGACATGACCGCCACCCAGGAGGAAGAGAACTCCAGCGCCCACCACATCGCCATGGACTCCCTGCGCGGCAAGGCATACGACGAAGCCGCCAAGCTGCTCAACGCTGACCCGGAGGAGATCGCCCTGGTGGAGAGCACCTCCCACGGCCTGAACATCGCCGCCCGCGGCATTGAGCTGGCCGACGGCGACAACATCATCACCACCAATCTGGAGTTCATTCAGGTGGCCCTGCCCTGGTGTGTGATGCGCCGGGAGAAGAAGATCGAAATCCGGGTATGCAAGACCAAGGACAACCGCTTCACGGTGGACGACTTCGCCGCCCTGGCCGATGAGAGGACCCGCATCATCGTCATGTCCACCCTGGAGTGGTGCAACGGCTGGGCCAGCGACATGAAGGCCATCGGCGATTTCTGTCAGGAAAAGGGGATCTTCCTGGTGGTGGACGCGGTGCAGCAGTTGGGCGTCACCAAGCTTGACACCAAGCAGTGCCACTTTGATCTACTGGTGGCCGGCGGCCACAAGTGGCTGAACAGCCCCTACGGCACCGGCGTGCTCTATGTCAACAAGAACTCCCTGTCCAGGATCAGGCAGAGCTATGCCGGTTACCTGAACACCACCGTTCCCGAAGGCGGCTGGGGCGCCTACTGGGAGAATCCCGCCGCTCCCTCCGTCCACGACTGGACCTTCCCGGAGACCGCCCGCAAGTACGAAATCGGCGGCACCTCCAACTACACCGGCGCCATTGCCCTGGGGGAGAGCCTGGGCCTGGTCAACGAGATCGGCATTGAGAACATCCAGGAACACATCTGGGCGCTCAGCGCCTACTGCATGGATCAATTGGAGGCCATCGGCGCCACCATCATCACCCACCGCGACCCGGGCCGGCGGGGCGGCATCGTCATTGCCCGCCTCTATGACGATCTGGATGTGGACCGCTGGGTACTCAAGCAGCTCCACGCCCGCAAGATTTTTATTGCCCAGCGCTTCACCGACTACGTGGGCGGCTTCCGCATCTCCTGCCAGTACTTCAACAACCACGCCGACATCGACGCCATGGCAGCGGCCATGAAGGAGCTCATCCAGGAGATCGGACGCGCCCCCGACTACAAAGCCCCCTGAGCCCTCTCCCACAGCAAAGCAGAGCCCGCCGGCGGAAGTTCC
>ENA-ORSX01000697-ORSX01000697.1-human-gut-metagenome-genome-assembly--contig:-NODE-697-length-31398-cov-3.335992_pt1 | contig 31398 bp, 29 predicted proteins | sample MGYA00241904_ERZ509172 | MGnify/ENA primary metagenome ERZ509172 (study PRJEB26280, sample SAMEA2338795) | human gut metagenome | biome: human gut; feature: human-associated habitat; material: faeces...
AAATACCTCCTTGAATGAAAATAGCTGCAGGAGGCTTTCCAATACGGCATCTTTCCCTCAAACCTCTCTGCTGTTTTAGATTGAAATCAAAGCATAGAGATTTTCCGATATGACTTAGAATAAAAGATGCGGTATGGTTCCGCTTAGAAAACCAGAATTTTTATGCTTTTCTGCATTATAGCACGATTATTTAAAAAGAGAAAGTTGAAATTTGTTTTTCACCTTGAAAACTCCATCGTTTCTTATTACGTAAAAAGAGAGGAAGATTCCTCCCCCTCTCTCAAATATGGATTCTCTATTTATCTTCTGATCATCATTGCTTCATAAGGTCTGAGCACTCCAGTCTCTCCTTTTTCCTTATAATTCCAGATCAGTACCTCTCCGTCTTTCCATTCACTCAAAAGATCGCACGCTGCCGGTGTTTCACTGAAATTTGCACATACCAGGACTTCTGTATCGCCTTCTTTTCTTATATAGGCAAACACCTGCGGATCCTCTTCCATCAAAAGTGTAAACTCTCCATTTACAAACACGGAATGTTCTTTTCTCAGCCGGATCAGCTTCTGATAATAGTAGAATACAGAATCGGGATCGGATAGTTCCGACTCGGCATTGATCTTCGTGTAATTCGGATTCACTTCCAACCATGGGGTTCCCTTTGTAAATCCTGCATTCACCTCACCACTCCACTGCATCGGCGTTCTTGCATTGTCCCTGCCCTTTGCATAAATGGAGTTCATGATTTCTTCCTTGCTATATCCTTCATCCAGACGCTCTTTGTACATATTCAGTGTCTCAATATCCTGATACTGGCTGATATCTGCAAAGCGCACATTTGTCATACCCAGTTCTTCTCCCTGATAGATATAAGGAGTTCCCTGCATTCCATGCAGCAAGGTAGCAAGCATCTTTGCAGATTCCACGCGGTATTTCTGATCATTTCCCCAACGGGACACGATTCTTGGCAGATCGTGATTGTTCCAGAACAGACTGTTCCATCCACATCCGTGCAGTTCTCTCTGCCATTTTGCAAGCACCTGTTTTAATTTCACTACTGGAAGCGGCGCCACATCCCATTTCGACTTTCCTTCCTGCTGATCCAGACCAATATGCTCGAACTGGAACACCATAGAAAACTCGCTTCCATCCGGATTGCTGTACAATTTGGCGCGTTCAATATCTGCGCCCCATGCCTCTCCTACTGTGATCAGATCTCCCTTTTGGAATGTTTCCCTGCTCAGTTCCTGAATAAACTCATGGAGTCTCGGTCCGTTGTTTGTGATCTTTTGATCCGGCTCCTTGGCAATCTGATCGATCACATCCAGACGGAATCCACCCGCTCCTTTTTCCATCCACCAGAGGATCATATCATAGATCTCACGGCGCACTTTTGGATTCTCCCAGTTCAAATCCGGCTGTTTTACCGAAAACTGGTGGAAATAGTACTGTTCCAGTTCCGGCACCCATTCCCAGGCAGGTCCCCCAAATACGGATCTCATATCATTCGGATACACGCCCTCTTTCCCATCTCTCCAGACATAATAGTCATGGTACGGGTTATCCTTGCTTTTCTTTGCCTCCTGAAACCAGCGATGCTCATCAGAAGAATGGTTTAACACAAGATCCATGATAATCCGGATATTTCTCTTTTTGGCTTCTTTTATCAGCTCTTCCATGTCATCCAGACTTCCGAACATAGGATCGATATCCTGATAATCAGAGATGTCATATCCATTGTCATCCTGCGGGGATTTGTAGACCGGAGACAGCCAGATCGCATCGATTCCCAGCTCTTTTAAATAATCCAGTCTCTGAATGATCCCTCGCAGATCTCCGATCCCATCTCCATTGCTGTCCTGAAAGCTGCGTGGATAAATCTGATAGATCACCGCATCCCTCCACCAGTGTTCTTTTCTTGTCCCTTCCATTGACGTTCTCCTTTATTTCTTTCTTCTGATCAAAGTTCCATTTTTCTTCAATACACCCTGCTCAAATCTGCGGGAAAACAAAACTTCTCCCTCTTCTTTTACTGATACCGATTCCTCAGAACAGTTTAAGAGTACTTCCAGCTGATTGCCGTCCTGATCCAGTTTGATATACTCCACAAGACGTCTCTTCTCATACTCATTCGGAAAATGGAAATACAGACTTTTGCAGGCTGCTTCCTGTTTCCGCATTGCGATCAGCTTTTGCATGATCTGGATTTTTTCCTGGTTTTCGGATGAATCCAGTTCCTGCCACGGCATACATCTGCGGCAGTCCGGATCAAAACCGCCTTCCATTGCAATCTCTGTTCCATAATAAATGCAGGCACTTCCCGGCATTGTAAACAACACGGCAAGCTGCTGGTAAAACAGATCCAGATCATCAAACCGACTCATCAAACGCTGCGTGTCATGAGAATCCAGAAGATTGAACATCACATTGTTGCTCTGCTGCATATACATCGTATAACAGCGGTTCACCATATACTCAAATTCTTCTTTTTCCATTCCCCGATCTAAGAAGAAATCATGGATTCCGCTCATCAGAGGATAGTTCATTACAGAATCGTACTCATCTCCCAGAAGCCACTGACTTGCATCATGCCAGATTTCACCCAGTAAGTACAGATCCGGTTTCATCTGTTTTAAATGCTCCCGGATTTTTTTCAGAAAACGGTGGGAAACTTCATTTCCCACGTCAAACCGGATTCCGTCAATATCGAATTTGCGGATCCAGTCTTCGCATATTTTACAGAAGTATTGAATTACTTCTTCGTTATTTGTATTCAGCTTTGGCATTCCATCAGTAAATGCAAATGAATAAAACCGTCCGTCTCTCGTATCTGCCCGTTTTTCGACTGTTTCCCAGTCATGGATCATAAACCAGTCTGCATACGCAGATTTTTCTTTTTTCTCCAGAACATCCAGCCATGGTGCAAACTTTCTTCCACAATGATTGAACACAGCATCCACCATGATCCGAATCCCATGCTGATGTGCCTCTTCTACCAGATCTTTAAATTCTTCCTCCGTTCCAAAATGAGGATCGATCACCGTATAATCTGTGGTGTCATATTTGTGGTTGGATTCTGCTTTCATAATGGGATTCAGGTAGATTCCCGTGATTCCGAGCCCTTCCAGATAAGGAATTTTTTCCCGGATTCCATTTAAATTTCCGCCAAACCTCTCTTCATTGGTCACAGTACCAGTGCGCCACTTCGTCACACCGGCCTCTTCCTTCGTATCTGCTCCCCTGCAGAACCGGTCCGGAAAAATCTGATACCATACTGTCTCGTTGACCCAGTCTGGTGTCACATTAATATCCGCAGGATTCATCCACGGTACGGTAAAGCACTGCAGCATCCTTCCGTCCATCTGCATCTGTTCTTCTGTCAGAAATCCATCCTCAAAATAATACCAGACTTCTTCCTCTGTATGTAATTCAAAATAATATTTGCAGCGTTTATACTTTGGAACCAATGTCGTTGTCCACCAGAGCTGGTGACGCAAACGTTTCTTAAAACAGATTTCCTCTCTCTTTCCGGTCCATTTCTCGTTTCCGCCAAGGATTCCCGATTCAAACGGATCTCCATAATGAATGAAGACCCGTCTGACATCATATCCTGTTCTTAAGTTTACGATCAGCTCATTTTCATTTAACGCATAACTCATCTGTTCTGATGTTTTATGAAAAATTCCAGCAAATTGCATGTTGTCTCTCCTTTAGTTCCGGAATGTGATCAGATTTTTATATCGTTTCAGTTCTTTCCCGGCAAGTGTAAAGTCCGGCATTCTCCACTCCCAGTTCGGAGAACCGACTGTCCCCGGTGTATTCAGATGCCCTTCTTTTCCCTGCCCTAAAATATCCGCCATCGGAATAATCGCATATTCTGCCTTGCTCTTTAATGTATAAGCAAGCAGACGGTCTTTGACACTTCCCTGCCTGATTCCCTCACGTGTGAGAAATCTGCGCACTTTACGCTTCGCCGCGCAGGTCAGATTATGATACCACTCCATCAAAGTATCATTGTCATGCGTTCCCGTATACACGATCATATTTTCTACATCGCGGAAGCTGTCATATGCATATTTTCCTTTTGTCTCAATCGAAAATACAAGGATCTTCATGCCTTTCAGATGATAGTGATCCTTCAATTCCAGTACTTCCGGTCTGAGATCTCCCAGATCTTCCGCCACCAGATTTACACCCGGGATCTTCTCTTTGAGCGTGTCAATCACTTCATATCCCGGCGCCTCAATCCACTCGCCTTCCACAGCTGTCGGACAACTTGCCGGAATTTTCCAGAAGGTGTCAAACGCCCGGAAGTGATCGATCCGGATAATGTCAAACAGCTTGCTGCTGTATCCGATCCGGTCCACCCAGAACTGATAGTTGTTTTCTTTTAAATATTCCCAGTTGTAGATTGGATTGCCCCATCTCTGACCGGTCGCACTGAAATAATCCGGCGGAACTCCTGCAATAAAGATCGGCCTTCCGTCTGTATCCAGAAGGAAATTGTCTTTTGCTGCCCACACGTCCACAGAATCTACCCCCACATAAAACGGCACATCTCCCATGATCTGAATATCATACGCATTGGCCTTTTCTTTCAGTTTCATCCACTGACTGAAAAATACATACTGTAAAAACATATGATACTGCACTTCTGTTTCTAACTCAGGCGCCAAATCCGTTCTCGCATCCGGCCACATTTTATCTTCCTGTTTCCATTCATTCCAGCAGCATCCCCCGTTTGCCTTTTTCAGTGCACGGAAAGCACCATATTCATATACCCAGCTCTGATCTGCAAACTCCTGATAGTCTTTTGTCTCACAGCCGCCACTTGTAAGAAATGCCTGAAAAGCTTCTCTTAAATAAGGCTCTTTGTGCAGACGCACAGCATCATAATCGACTTTCGTCGCATATTCGTGAAACCCTTCTGGTCTTTCTTTTAACAGCCCTTCCTCATACAGCGTATCCAAACTGATATATAACTCATCCCCTGCACAGGAAGAATATGGCTGATACGGGGAGTTTCCGTATCCTACCGGATTCATCGGCAAAATCTGCCAGATCTTCACACCGCTTTCTTTTAACAATGTCAGAAAATGATATGCTTCTGCCCCCATCTCTCCCACTCCCGTTCGAGACGGGAGGGAAGATACAGGCATCAAAATTCCTGTTTTTCTCATTTTACTCTCTCCTTTGGCTTTTGCCATATCCTACAGATGCCAGATGTCTCTGTTATACTCTGCAATCGTTCTGTCGGAAGAGAAAAATCCGGCTTTGGCAATGTTCACCAGCATTTTTTTCTCCCACGCTTTTTCATCTTCGTAATCAGAAAGCATCTGCTCTTTTGTTCTGATATAATCTTTCACATCCAAAAGTGCCATGAACCAGTCTTTGCCTACGATTTCTTTGTACAGACGTCCCAGGTTCACCGGATCTCCGATGCGGATCAAATCTTTACTGATAATAAAGTCTACCAGCTCTTCTACCATCGGATCGTTTTCGTAAATATCTTTCGAACAGTATTCTCCTGTTTCATACAGCTTGATGATCTTTTCAGATTTTTCTCCGAAAATGTAAATATTGTCATCGCCGACAAGCTGATGGATCTCCACATTTGCTCCGTCTTCTGTTCCGAGCGTCACAGCGCCGTTGAGCATAAATTTCATATTTCCGGTTCCGGAAGCCTCTTTGGAAGCCAGAGAAATCTGCTCGGAAATATCACATGCAGGGATCAGTTTCTCTGCCTTTGTCACATTGTAGTTTTCTACCATCACGATCTTCATGTACGGGCTTACCTGCGGATCATTGTCAATGAGCTGCTGCAGGCAGAGGATCAGATGAATGATATCTTTGGCAATCGTATATGCCGGAGCTGCCTTTGCTCCGAAGATCATTGTGAGCGGACGTTTCGGCAGATTTCCTTTTTTGATCTCTTTGTATTTGTAGATCGCATACAGTGCGTTCATCTGCTGTCTCTTATACTCATGGAGACGTTTGATCTGGATATCAAATACAGAATTTTCATCAATCTCCACATTCTGTGTCATCTTGAGATATTTCTTTAATTCTGCTTTTGCTTCTTTTTTAATCTCTTTCAGTTTTGCGAGAACATTCTCATCATCCTGATATGCCAGAAGTTTTTCCAGTTCTTCTGCATTCTCCATATATCCAGGTCCGATCAGTTCTTTTAAGTACTCTGCCAGATTGTGATTGCAGTGTACCAGCCATCTGCGGAATGTGATTCCGTTGGTCTTGTTGTTGAACTTCTGCGGATAAATATCGTAGAACGGTTTCAGCTCAGATTCTTTTAAAATCTCTGTGTGAAGCGCTGCCACACCGTTTACTGCATATCCGAAATGAATATCAATGTGTGCCATGTGCACGCGGTCCATCTCATCAATGATATACACTCTCGGATCGTGGAAATCTCTTCTCACTCTTCGATCCAGTTCGCGGATGATCGGCATCAGATGCGGTACCACTTTCTCCAGATAAGAGATCGGCCATTTTTCCAGCGCCTCTGCCAGGATCGTATGGTTTGTATACGCACAAGTCTTGCTCACCACGTCCACTGCAGTATCGATATTAAATCCTTTTTGTTCTGTCAGGATACGGATCAGTTCCGGAATGACCATAGTCGGATGTGTATCATTGATCTGGATGCACACATGCTCATGCAGGTGATACAGATTCACCCCACGATCCTCGGCTTCTTTGAGGATCAGCTGTGCTGCATTGCTGACCATGAAATACTGCTGATAAATACGCAGAAGCTGTCCTGCTTCATCACTGTCATCCGGATAGAGGAACAATGTCAGGTTTTTATGGATCTCCTGTTTGTCGAACTGGATTCCATTTCCAATGATGCTCTCATCTACACTGTCCAGATCAAACAGGTGCAGTTTGTTGCAGCCGCTCTGATATCCCGGTACGTCAATATCATACATGGTAGATTTCAGAGTAAAATCTTTAAACGGAACCTCAAAACTCACATCTGTTTTTGTCAGCCAGCTCTTTTCTGTGATCCATGGATTTTTCTCTTCCCACTGTTTGTTGTCAGAAAATTTCTGAAGGAATAATCCGTCGTGATAGTTCAGTCCCACACCGTCTCCATTAAGTCCGAGTGTTGCGATGGAATCCAGGAAACATGCTGCCAGACGTCCCAATCCTCCGTTTCCAAGAGATGGTTCCAATTCTACTTCTTCAATCTCTGTCAGATCGTGTCCGTGTTTTTTCAGCACTTCTCTGACTTCTTCAAATACACCCAGATTGATCAGGTTGTTGGACAAGAGTTTCCCTACCAGAAATTCTGCGGAAATGTAGTACAGTTTTCTGTCTCCCTCGTTGTGTTTCATACCATTCATTTTTTCTTTGGACCACTGAAGAAGCGCTGCGTAGATCTCTTCACTGGATGCCTCTTTTATTCCTTTGCTGCAAACTGTCTGTAACATCTGCTCTAATTCTTTTTCCATTGTCATTCTCCTTTCAGATTCCATGTTCTATTTCTTCTTTTTTTCAATCTGTTCATATACACGGAGCAATTCTCCGACACTCCATGCCTGTGCAAAACAGCCTTTGGAAGACACTGGGTTTTTCCCGTCGTAGATTTCCGGCAGCTGTCCAATGCACCCTTCCTTAAGTGCGCACTCCAGAACTTCCAGCTGCTCTTTTACGTCCTGTTTTGCGCGTTCACTGTATGCGTGAACCTTGAGATACGCCAGATAGTAAGCCCCCAGTGGGAACGTCCATACAGTGCCCTGATGGTATGCCATATCCCGCTTTTCCATCGCTCCTTCATAGTATGGATGAAATTCCGGATCTGCTTCTTCCAGTGTACGCATCCCATAAAAAGTATACAGCTTTTCAAAAACAGTTTCCACTATCTTCCGCTCTTTTTCCGGCTCCAGCATCGTAAACGGCATGGAGAGTGCCCAGATCTGATTGCAGCGGATCTGGGTATCTGCCTCTGTTCCGGAAACCAGGTCTTTCAGACAATTTTTCTGCGACATCCAGAATTTTTCTGTAAACGAATCCCTTACCTTTTCTGCCAGTTGCGCGTAGTATCTGCTTGTTTCTGTTTCTTCTGTAAATGTTTCCATAATTTTTAAGGCATTGTACCAGTAGGCATTGATCTCCACCGGCTTTCCGTGTCTTGGAGTCGGCAGAATCTCTCCCACACGTACGTCCATCCAGGTCACCTGAGCAAGACCTTCCCCTGCACAGATCAGCCCGTCTGTATCCATGTGGATCCCAAACTTTGTCCCGCTCTGATATCCATCCATGATCCGCTCCATCACCGGATACACTTCCCGGACAAACTCCATATCTTTTGTTGCTTCATAATACAAATACACGCAATTGATAAACAACAGTGCCGCATCGACTGTATTGTACAGCGGTTCGTTTCCTCCCTCTGGAAACAGATTCGGCATCAGACCGTCTCTCTCATTCTGTGCAAAGGTTCGCAGAATCCTTTTTGCAGTCTCAAACTGTCCGGTAGAAATGCAGATTCCCGGAAGTGCAATCATCGTATCTCTGCCCCAGTCTTCAAAAAACGGATATCCTGCCAAAATCGTATCTCCCCCCGCGGATTCCCGTTTTGAAACAAACTGTCTGGCACTTTTTGAAAGCATTTTCCCAGCCTCCGAAGTAAATCCGGCTGTTTCCTCCAGCTGTTTTCTGTCTGCTTTCGTCTGCTCAATGATCGTCTGTGCACTGTTTTTTGATGGTTCCATCTCATAGACTACTTCCAGGACCACCTGTTTTCCAGCCTCTGCCTGCAGACGGATCTGATGGTTGGCTCTTGCGTGTCCATACGCCCTGCGTCCGTCACAGACATCATAGCGGTAAAAATAAACTTCCTCTGTCTCTGCGATCTCTTTTATCATTCCGTTTGTACGAAGATGCAGTGTCATTCCTTCACTTTCCACGGCTCCTTTTGTAAATACGATTTCCTGATCCGGCAAGAGATCGGCTCCCTTTGGTACGAACTGGAAAAATGGAGTCAGCACAAATTCCACATTCCGGCTGCTGCGGTTTTTGATTTCATAACGAAGCGCCACTGTATTTTCTTCCTGTGGCATTCCAATCTCTTTTTTGATCTCCACACCATTTACAAGGAATCTCCAGATCGGAGTATCTTCATAGGAAAATGCCGCCAGATGAAGATATCCATCCTCCGGTGTCTGCTCCTCAAACTCCTGTGTGGACAGTGTAAGCACGTCTCCTGTTTCTGTCAGAAGTTCTTCCTTTAAGCGGTGTATCATATTGTATCTGCAGTTTGGCGCTGTTGTACAGGCCATCAACAGTGCATGGTCATTTCTTGACACTGCCCCCGTCATCGTCATGGAGGAAAATCCCCCCAGTCCGTTGGTCATCAAATAACAGTTTTCCAGTCCCCGCTCTCTTGTTTTCCAGTCTTGTTTTCCATACATCCATTTCATCACACTTTACCTGCTCTCTTCCTTTTTTCCAAGTATCAAAATACTGACCGGAGAAACTTTCATATGTTCCGCTGCAATCTGTGGATGTTTCCATAAAAAGCTGTCCTCTCCGTCTGCAAGAACTTCCCATGTCCCTTTCAAAAGTTTCACTTCCTGCTGTTTTTCACTGCCGTTATATACAATACAGAGTGTTTTCCACAGTTCTGCTTTTTCTTTTGTCTGGTTATCCACATACAAGCCCACACAACCATCTGTTTTCCACGTTTTTAAGATGCGTTTTGCCGCCTGTGCGCTTTTATCCCACAATCCCGGCAGCATTTTTCGCAGTGTGATCAGTCCCCGGTAATATTCCACCAGCTCCTGTTCCTTGTATGCCTGTTCCCAATCCAGACGATTGATGGTGATCGGTGCATTATACGTGTTATCCCTGCCGCCTTTTGTCCGTGCGAACTCCTCTCCAGATAACAAAAACGGAATTCCCTGACAGGTCAGATACATTCCCGCTGCCAGACGGTACTGTTTTCTTCTCAATTCTTCTGACGCTGTTGTTTCACACAGTTTATCCCAGAGTGTATGATTATCATGGGCAGACACATACGTGATCACCTGGGATGGTGCTTTCACTTTCGGCTCCTTTTGTCCGCACCAGGCTTTCACAGAGGCCAGGATCTGCTCTTCCAGATTTTTCCCTCCATTTGCAAATCCCGGTTCTTCTGCCTCAAAGACCGAACCTTTGATGGCATCTCTCGTATCGTCCGAAAACATCCCTACCTGTTCATCCAGAAGATGGATATGTGCTTTATCCGCCAGGAGAGCATTTCCTTCCACAGCCGTTTCATCCGCTCTCCACGGCTCTCCAAAAACCAGCTTTTCCCCGGTTCCATAGCGGGCATCCAGTTCCTTTCGAATCCTGTTCATCAGCTCCACATCCAGAAGTCCCATCAGGTCAAAGCGGAATCCATCCATATGGTACTCTTCGGCCCAGTACAGCACAGACTCCAAAATGTATTTGGCACACATTGCCTGCTCACTTGCCACATCATTTCCACAGGCAGATCCATTGGAAACACTGCCGTCTTCCCACACCCGGTAGAAATACCACGGCATCGTCTTCTGAAGCCAGGAATCCAGCGAATAGGTGTGGTTATAAACCACATCCATAATGACCCGAAATCCCTGTCTGTGCAGAGCCTGGATCGCTTCTTTCAGCTCCCGGATCCGAACTTCCCCATGAAATGGATCTGTGGAATAAGAACCTTCCGGCACATTATAATTCAGTGGATCATATCCCCAGTTGAATCCATCCGCTCTGCCCGCCTCATCTACAGATCCATAGTCATACACCGGCATCAGCTGTACATAATTGACCCCGAGATTTTTCAGATAAGAAAGTCCTGTCGGATGTTTTCCATCTCCATACAAAGAAGTATCTTTGCAACAAAATGCCGGATATTTCCCTCTTACCTCTACTGGAAATCCGCCGGATGCATCCCAGGAAAACTCTTTGACATGCAGCTCATAGATTATTTGCTCTGCTTCTTTTTCCGGCGCTTTATCTGATTCCCACATCACAGGATCCGTTTTTCTCAAATCCACCGCCATACTGCGAAGGCCGTTCACACCACAAGCTTTTGCATAAGGGTCTGCACTTTGAACCTGCTCTCCCTCTATCTTCAGTAGAAAATCATAATAGATTCCATGAAGAGACTGCTTTGTCTCATAGTTCCATATTCCATGCTCCTGCAGCTGCATCGGATGGATCTCAAATGCACTTCCGGCCTCTCCGTTCTTGTAAAAACAGATCTGTACTTCCTCTGCCACTGGCGACCAGAGCCGAAATGAAGTCCGCCCACTTGTGCACTCCATTCCAAGCTTTTCTGCCGGATCACAATACTGTTTCTGAAATTCTTCTTTTCGGTAAAAGTCTTTCCATTGCTTTGCTGTCTTTCCCATCCTTTTACTCCATCTATCCTTTGACTGCACCGGAAACACCGTCCACATAAAATCTCTGCATACACAGGAACAGAATTGCGATCGGTATTGAGATCAATACTGCCCCTGCGGCAAAGCTGGTGTACCAGCTGTCAATATATTCTTTTTCCAACATTTTCCACAGTCCGATTGCAATCGTATACTGGTCTGAATTTGCCCGGCAGATCACCTTTGCAAAAATGAAATCGAGCCACGGTCCCATAAACGATGTCAGAACGGTGTAGATAATAATCGGTTTACTAAGAGGCAGTGTGATCTTTGTAAAAATCTGCCATCTGGTACATCCGTCCAGAAGCGCCGCCTCATCAATGGCGATCGGAATCGTATCAAAGAATCCTTTCGCAATCTGAAATCCCAGTCCCGCTCCTCCGGAATACACCAGGATCAATGCCAGACGGATCAGATTTCCCTCTGTCAGCCCCATCGCCTTTAAAATAAAATACACGGCGATCATAGACATAAATCCAGGGAACAATCCCAGGATCATTGCCATGTTCATGTAGGGTTTTCGCAGCTTGAACCGCAGTCTGGACAGACAGTAAGAGACTGCCAGCACATAAAAAGTGGCCAGAATACAGGAGCATACCGCAATGATCAGCGTGTTGCCAAACATTTTCGGGAAATTCAAAATCGAAGTATCTGTAAATAATCTTGTATAGTTATCCAGTGTAAAGGACTGTGGGAAGAAGGTGGATACATAAGAACCTTTTTCCGCACGGAAGCTTGTGAGCACAACCCAGATGATCGGGAATATCCAAATTGCCGCAAGCACAGCCAGAACAATATGAACGATCGTATTGTTAATCATCCGTTTTCTTTTTGCTGAATGAAATTTCTTCTCGCCCATGCCTAGAATCCTCCTTCTTCTTTGTAAGATTTACTTCTTCTGTATGTAAACAGTGCACCAACTGCAAGAATGATAAAGGTCAGAATACCAATGACTGCACCAATGTTATAGTACTGTTTGTCAACCGTCAGCTTATACAGCCATGTAACAAGCAGGTCTGTACTTCCCGCCGTGGAAGACAGATCCGTGATCGGGTCTCCTCCGGACAACAGATAAATAATATTGAAGTTGTTCACATTTCCTGTAAATGTCGCGATCAGATACGGTGTCGTCACATACAACATATAAGGCAGTGTGATCTTGAAGAAAATCTGAATGGAATTTGCCCCGTCTACCCTGGCTGCCTCATAAAGATCTGCCGGGATATTCTGAAGAACACCTGTCAGCTGAAGCAGTGTATACGGAACACCTACCCAGATATTGACCACGATCACAGTCACTCTCGCCCAGGTCGGATCTGTGAAAAACGGGAGACTTGCATCCTGCGCGATCCACCCTAAGTTTCTTAACAGTACATTGACCGCACCTTCCGGCTGCAGCATGGTACGCATGATCAAAAGAGATACAAACATCGGCACTGCACAGGAAAGTACAAAACAAAATCTCCAGAATCCCTTTGCCTTTGTATCTTTCCGGTTGATCATGATTGCAAGGATCATTCCGAAAATATAGTTTGTAAAGGTTGCAAAGAATGCCCATACCAGTGTCCATACGAGAACAGACCAGAATGTACTTCCAAGGATACTGCTGGAATCAAACAGTGCCTTGAAATTATCCAGTCCCACCCAGTCAAACAGCATCAGATGATTGTCGATCTTGCTGTAATTCGTAAATGCCATACAGATCATGAAGATCAGCGGCAGGATCGTAAAGCCGAAAATAAAAATCATCGGTGGTGTCATCAGAAGTCTGTGCAGATTTTCATGAAGCAGAGATTTTAAATCTTCCCCGAATGTATTGACATGTTTTCCTTCTTTTGCAAGACATTCTGCCTTATATGCACTCTGAAGCGCACCTCTCCAGGCAAATACCATCAGCACGCTCACAAGGATGGTTGCCACTCCATATAACAGGATCAGGATCGACTGATCCCCTTTTGTGTACAGATAAACCTGACTCGCTTCGTCCCACACTTCTTTCTGCGGCACGCTTCCAAGGCCTCCCAGCATACTTAAAAATGTAATTCCATTCACTGCCATAAATACGATATATGCTACTTCAACCGCCAGATATAACAGGCCTTTTATTTTCTGTCCGTGTACAAAGTTTCCAAGTCCCATTAAGATCATGGATAACTTTGTCTCCGGTCCGCCCTTTTGTATCGCATTCCTACATGTATACGGCGTTGGAAATTCATTGACTCGTTTTGTAACTATTCCCCTCTTCTTCACCTCTTCTAGATTCCATCACTGTTCATTGCCTCGTTCATCGATTCCGTCTGCTCTTTTGCATTCTCATGCGTGATATTTCCATTTCGGATTCCTTTTCCCATGTTTTCTACCGGTACCCAGCAGTTATTCATCTTTGATACAAACGGCTGCAGGATCGATGTCCGGTTAAAGGTGTCATTCTGTGCCATAATAAGCGGATCTGCCGCAATGTTCTCCTGTGCAAGCAATTCCGTATTACATGGGATCACATTTCTCATCTCATAGTGTGCTTCCTGTGCTTTGGCAGATCCAAGATATAGTGCAAGCTCTACGGCAGGAACCATGTTTTTACTGTGAGGATTGACTCCGATCGCTTTTGATCCGGCATAGGACGTCATCTGTTTTTCTTCTCCGTTTAAGGTATATGTTGGTAATGCGGCTACTCCCATATTATCACCGAGCGCCTCTTTCACTGCATTGGCATCCCAGGAACCAGAAAACATGGCATTGATGCTTCCGTCACGCAGTCCTGCAATCCCGGAACCGTCTGCATCGATCTTAAAATTCGGATTATTTCGAAGATCAATCAGATAATTCGTTACTTCCACTGCATTTTCTCCGCCGAAATCTACCCCTTTGGATTCATCCGTTCCATCTCCGAACAACGTACAGCCATTTCCTACATAAAACGCCGGCAGATACCATGAGTTTGTAAACGGGAAAGACACGACACCTTTCTCAAGCATTGTATCCAGATTTTTTACATCCTCCTCTGAAAAAACGCTTTTATCATAATACATAAATCAGGTATTTGTCGTAAAAGGAATTCCGTACAGATCTCCGTCCTTTGTCAGAGACTTCAAAACTTCTTCTGAATTTGTTTTTTCAATCTCTTCTCTGTACTTTCCTCCAAATTTCGCCAGCGCATTGGCATCTGTCATTGTAGTCAGCGTATCATTTGCATACATAAATACATCCGCACTTGCTTCCGGATCCTGCGATACCTGACTCGCTGCCGTCGCTTCATCTGCAACTCCGTACACAAATGTAATATCCCACTGCGGATTTTCTTCTGCAAAGGACTCACACATCGTCTGCAGCCATTCGCCGCTTTCTTTTGACTGGTCCTCTGACGGAGACCAAACCATCAGTCTTACTTTTTCCTGCCCTGCACTGCTCTGGGATCCATTCCCGCATCCGGTCAGTCCACACACAGCCAGACTTGCAGCCAGCAGAATTGCACAAACTCTTCTCTTCATGTTCCCTCACCTTTCATTTTTGTTTCGTATTATTTCGTATATGATGATGATATCATTTTTTCCCTGTTTCGTCAATCCTAACAACGTATAGTACTCTTTATTTTCTATGTTTTGCATAGTTTTTATCCTGTATTTTTATTCACTTTCAACAATCCATGTTTTTTTGCAAACAAGAAACTTTCCGAAACTCATTCTCTTTTTCCATGGATATTCATTGCATTTTCCACTTTTTTTCTATATAATGAAAAAGGTTACTATGAACAGTAACGAAAAAAGGACGCAGAAAGGAGCCCCAATGGCTACATTACAGGATATTGCTGATCGTCTGAATATCTCAAAAGGCACTGTTTCCAAAGCCTTAAACGGTGCACCTGATATCAGCGAAACTTTACAAAAAACCGTACTGGAAACAGCTGTTGAAATGGGATATACAAAAATCCGCCGCCAGAAGGCTGCGGAGAAAAAACTCTGTATTCTGATTGAAAACGTAGATTACAAAGAGTCACATCAATTTGGATATGAAATCCTGCTCGGCTTCCGCCAGCTTGCAGAACCTGCCGGTTATACCGTAGATATTGTAGATACTACTGAAAAACTGCAGAAAAGCACCCCGTACGATGTTTTTATGCTGCAGAACCAGTATCTGGGAGCTTTTGTCGTTGGATTTTCGTTGAATGATCCGTGGATGAAAGATTTTCAGACCAGCAGAACACCGACCGTTCTGTATGACAACTATATTATTGCAAATCCAAATATGGCATATGTCGGAATCGACAACAACGAAGGCATGGAACTCGCCGTCTCCCATTTAAAAAAACTGGGACATAAAAAAATCGGATATTTGAGCAGCGCCCTTGGTTCTCATATCATGCAGATCCGCCACAAAGCATTTTTCCACGCTTTGAAACAAAACGGCCTAAAGTCCGATCCGACCTATGCGGGAAGTTCCTACTATATCACTCAATGTATGGAAAAGCATCTGCCCCGTCTGTTGGATCTGGGAATCACCTCTATTGTCTGCGGCCATGATCTGATCGCCAATGCCGCGATGATTCAGTGTCAGCAGCTCGGATACAAAGTTCCGGACGAGATCAGCATCATCGGGTTTGATGATCTCCCGATCTGCGCATATACTTCCCCGCCGCTGACTACCATCCGCCAGGAACGGATCCAGCTTGGCAAAAGTGCTTACTATGCTCTGGACAGTCTGATGAATCAAGTATCCATCGGAACACTTCTGTTACATGCAAAATTAATTGAGAGGGGATCGACCAGAGAGGTCCCTCAGACAAATAATAATATAAAAAGAACTGGCGATTGATTTCAGCTTCAACCGCCAGTTCTTTTTACAAATCATATTCTTTTAACAGAGTCTCCCGATATGCCTCATCCTCCACTGCCCGTTTCATATCGTCCATTCGCTGCTCTTTGAGTAATTTCTCATAAAGAGTATTGATTCTCCGTTCCCCTTCTTTATATCCTGTCTCATACATATCCTCTTCATATGCTTCCTGATTAAATGATGACAATACCATACTGATCACCTCTGCTTTATGCTTTCTCAAAATATCCACAAGCACTCCCTGTTCGATACAGATATCTACTGCCCGCAAAGTTGCTTCTTCTGGATCTTCATACATTTTTTTCTGCTCACGTACAATGAAAACAAACTGCGAGTACTCTCTCAGACGCCTGCACTTCTCCATTAGCTCCTGATTATGTCCATAATTGATGTTCAGCATCACCACCTGACACTCCAGACAGGGTTCTATGTCTTTTCCCGTCTTCTGAAATGCATCACTTAGTTTTAAAAGACTGCGATCCGGCGCTTTTTTTGTCCCATTGTAAAACACAAAATACTGAGGAAACGGTAACTTTTTTAATCCACTGCTATATAAATTGATCTGTCCGTCTTCTATATATCCTTCGTACAAATGTGCCAGATAGATCAACCCCCGAATCGGAAGGTTGGGATTGTATGTACTCTGATGCTCATACAGGTTCAAGGTTCCTCCTACTAAAAATGAAATATCATTTTTTATGGAAATATAAACTGCATCCTCCAGTGTATTGACTTCCAGTTCTTCCGGATCACTATAAGATGTTCCATTCAGTGCATTGTACAAATCCAGCAAATCTTTCTTTTCGCTGAATATAAGCCGAAACAGGCTGTCTTTGTATTCCCTGTTTAAAGTTGGATACTTTGAGAAATTTTTTGTCTTCTTTTCTTCCATGTACTTTCCTCCATTATAATCATTTTTTTTCTGCAGTGCAATATCACTATCTGACGTTTCCATAAAATAACTGAATATTTCGGCTGATCTGCCGTTTTTTGATTCTTTGATTTGTTTAGACTTTTTCCTAAGATTACTAAAGATAAAACCATTCAGAGACAGTTTTTAATATGCTTATTGTACCCTTTTCCCTTTCCGTTTACAATCCCGCAATTTTCACAAAAACAGCAAAAAAATACGCAGGCCATCGTATCGCCCACGCATTTTTCATTTCTTATAATTCAATCCGTCCTGTTGTATCTTTATTGATTACGTAATATGCTGCGGATTCTTCTGGCTTCAGATAAAGTTTTACATCTTTCAGCTCGCCTACTTTATGCTTCAGCTCTTTTGTCCAGACTTCTTTTACTTTTTTCATCAGCTCTTTTTCTGAATATTCTTTTCCGGCAAACTGCAGATACATTTCACATTTTACTGCTGTTTTTGCTGCTGTCGTTGTCTTTGCAGAAGTTTTTCTTGCTCTTGTCTTTTTTTCTTCTGCTGCCGGCTCAGATTCCTGTAACACAGCTGCTCTTGTTTCAATTGCTTTTGTTGTGTCTTTCTTGGTCTCGATTGCCTTTGCCTTTCCTGCTTTTGTCTCAATCGCCTCTACTTTTGCAGGTTTTACTTCTTCTTTTTTCTCTGTCGCCTTTTCATTTGCAACAACTTTCTTTGCTGTCTGTGCTGATGTCACTTCTTCTGCTGTCTTTACCGGTGTCTGTACTGTTGTTTTCGCTGTTGTCTTAGATGCTCCTTTTTTTGCTGCCATATCAATTCCCTCCTGATAAAACACGAAACGGATATTGCTCCGCTTATCTTCCGGCTCTGCCGCAAACCACACGGCCGGAACATGACTGTTATCCCCTGCTTTTCGCAGGTTCAGCAAATATTGTACCTCATTTTTCCAAAAACGTCAAAAAAATATCAGAGCTCCGTTTTCTTTTCCTGTTCCCGTTCCTGATAACCTCTGAAAAAATCGGATAATTTATCCAGTGTCTGCAGCAAAATTGCAAGCTCCTGCTCCTTTAGATTTTCAATCACCGCATTGGTCATCTGCATATGGAAATTCTTATGATGCTCATATGCTTTCTTCCCTTTTCCGGTCAACTGGATATAGACCACCCTGCGGTCTGTCTCGCTCCTCTGCCGTGTCACATATTTTTTATTGACCAGGCTGTTCATGGACGTTGTCAGGGAACCCGCTGTAATTCCCAATGTTCTCGCAACTGCCGACATTGTGCTTTCCTCTCCCAGACCGATTGCTTCTATTATATGCATGTCGTTGTTGGTAATATCCTTAAATTCCTCTGTTATGATTGCTTTTTCTTCCAATTCCCAGATTTCGTTGAACAGGTGAACCAGTGTATCGTTAATGGTCTTATATGCATCCAAAGATGTATTCTCCTCTCCGTACCAACCACTTGTTCCTGTTCTTTATGCAAACAATGATGCCACCACTTCCTCTACGGTCTCAATCTTCGCTGCCTTCCATGCGTTGGCGCCGCAAAAGATAAGTCCGTTTTCTATGTCTCCTTTCACCGCGGCGATCAGGCTGTCTGTAATGCAGTATGGTATCTGAGAAGGGTTACATTTTGCAAGACATCTGTGACAGGAACTGTGTTCTATTTTCTCTCCAAGCATAACACGTTTCATGAGGGGATTCAAGATGGCTCTTCCCGGCATTCCGACCGGACTTTTCACAATGGCGATCTCATCTTTTACAGCTTTCAGATACGCTTCTTTATACCTCCGGTGGGCATCACATTCTTTTGTTGTAACAAATCTGGTTGCCACCTGAACCCCATCCGCTCCAAGCTGCTCCATCCTTTGGACATCACTTCTGTCATAAATTCCGCCTGCTGCGATCACCGGAATCCGGCACTTGTACTTCTTCGCATACTGCCGTACCACGTCCAGAATATTCCCGAACTCCATATGGTAGGCATCCCCTTTCCACTTGTCCAGTTCCGCCTCTGTAAATCCAAGATGACCTCCTGCAAGAGGCCCTTCTGCCACAATCAGATCCGCCGTCCTTCCATATTTTTTATCCCAGTATTTCAAGATCACTTGCGCAGAACGTGCTGTGGATACAATGGGCGCAATTTTCACCGCACTGCCTTCTGTCAGTGCCGGAAGGTCCACAGGCAGTCCTGCACCGGATATGATCAAGTCTGCACCTGCTTTTACTGCTGCCTTTACATGATCTGCATATCCTTTTAAAGCCGTCATAATGTTATATCCGATGATTCCGTTTTCTGAAATTTGACGTGCTTTTTGCATTTCTTTTCCAATCGCACGAAGGTTGGCCTCCTCCGGATGTTTATCAAAATCCGGTTCCCGATATCCGATCTGAGCAGTGGATATCACTCCGATTCCGCCGGCTTTCGCCACACTTCCCGCCAGCCTTCCCAGACTGATTCCCACACCCATTCCGCCCTGGATCAAAGGAACTTTTGTTATTTTTTCTCCGATTTTTAAGTTTTCCATATTTCACTTCTTTCTATGGTATTTTTATGTTGCTACATCTTCCGGAAACGCTCGTAACGCTGCGCCGCCAGCTCCTCAGGTGAGAAATTGCAGTGCGTGTCCAGAAACTCTGTGATCTTTTTTTGAAGAACAAAAACCACAGACTGCATGGTTTCTTCTGTATACACTTCTGGTTCCGCAATGACAGCTTCAATCACGCCAAGTTTCTTCAGGTCTGCTGCTGTCAATTTCATCACCGCTGCCGCTTCACTTGCGCGTTTACTGTCTTTCCACAAGATACTCGCAAACCCTTCCGGAGACAGCACAGAATATATCGCATTTTCCAGCATCCAGACTTCATCCGCGACTGCCAGCGCCAATGCACCTCCGCTTCCGCCTTCTCCAATCACAACGGACAGAATCGGAACCTTCATGGATGACATTTCAAACAGGTTTCTTGCAATGGCTTCTCCCTGCCCCCGCTCTTCTGCCTCTATACCACAAAATGCCCCCGGTGTATCCACAAACAGAAGAATCGGCCGTTTAAATTTCTCGGCTTGCTTCATCAGACGAAGTGCTTTTCGATATCCTTCCGGAGACGGCATTCCAAAATGATGCGCTACATTTTCTTTGGTAGATTTTCCCTTTGCCTGTGCGATCACTGTAACTGGAATCCCCGCAAACCTCGCGATTCCACCAATGATTGCAGTATCATCTCCATAACAGCGGTCTCCATGAAACTCCAGAAAATCGGAAAAAAGTATACGGATATAATCCTGTCCTACAGGCCGGTCATTTTTTCTGGAAATTGTGACCCGCTCCCACGCATCTTTTTCCTGTACAGACTGCTGTTCTTTTTCCACTGTCTGTACAGGCTTTTGAATAACAGGATTTTGGGCGGTATGATGCATCTGCAGAATATTTCCAAGAACCGTTCTCGTCTCTTTTCGCTCTACGATACGATCGATAAAGCCGTGTTCCAGTAAAAATTCAGAACGCTGAAAGCCTTTCGGCAGTTTTTCTCCAATGGTCTGTTCAATGACTCTCGGACCTGCAAATCCAATCAGCGCCTTCGGCTCTGCCAGGATTACATCTCCCAGCATTGCAAAGCTGGCAGTCACCCCGCCTGTGGTCGGATCTGTCAGCACCGAAACATAGAGAAGTCCCGCATCACTGTGCCGTTTTAATGCCGCTGCCGTTTTCGCCATCTGCATCAGAGATACAATTCCCTCCTGCATTCTGGCACCGCCGGAACAGGCAAATATAATCACCGGGAGCTGTTCCTTTGTGGCGCGTTCCACCGCTCTTGTGATCTTTTCTCCCACAACCTGTCCCATGCTCGCCATCAGAAACCGCCCGTCACACACCGCGATCACCGCCGGATTGCCCTCGATAGATGCTTTTCCGGTCACAACAGCTTCTGAAAGTCCGGTCTTTTCCTTCAGACTTTTTACCTTTTCCTCATATCCCTTAAACTCCAGCGGATTGACAAATTCCATGTCTTTCTCCCACTCTTCAAAGGAATCTTCATCCACAGTCATCCGGATTCTTTCATATGCGTGCACCCGGAAGTACCCCTGACATTTCGGACAGATATAGCCTGCACTTTTTACCTCTTCCGTCAGAATCGCAGCGCCGCATTTATTGCACTTCTTCAGAAGTCCTTCCGGAACTTCCGGCCGTTCGCTTTTCAGCGGAATATAACTTTTTCGATTTTTCTTAAACATATTCTGCAGTTTCATACACTTGCTTCCTTTTTACTGATTTTCCATTGTTTCAATAAATTCAATATCGGTATTTCCACTTACAAAATCGGGATGATGTAAAATGTCATACTGATAATCCACATTGGTCTGAATTCCCTCAATGATCACTTCACCCAATGCACTTCGCATTTTCAGAATTGCTTCTTCTCTGCTTTTGGCATGCACGATCAGCTTTGCCAGCATGGAATCGTAATACGGCGGCACTGTATATCCACTGTAGATCGCCGTATCAATCCGCACCCCTTTTCCGCCCGGCAGATAGACATCCGTGATAGTTCCCGGAGAAGGGCGGAAATTCTTTGCCGGATCCTCAGCATTGATTCTGCATTCAATAGCATGACCGTTTAAGGAAATGTCTTCCTGCGAAACTTTTAGCTTCTCTCCATCTGCGATCCGAATCTGCTCCTTAATCAGATCAATTCCCGTCACCCACTCTGTGACCGGATGCTCTACCTGAATCCGGGTATTCATTTCCATAAAATAAAAGGATCCGCTTTTCTCCAGCAGAAACTCAATCGTTCCCGCATTGGTATACCCTGCTGCCTTTGCCGCCCGCACAGCCGCCTCTCCCATTGCTTTACGCAGCTTCGGATTTAACGCCGAAGATGGAGATTCCTCGATCAGCTTCTGATGATTCCTCTGGATCGAACAGTCCCGCTCTCCCAGATGCACTACATTTCCATGCTTGTCTGCCAGAATCTGAAATTCAATATGACGCGGATGCTCGATAAAATGTTCAATATACATGGCATCATCACCAAAGGCATTTTTTGCCTCACTCTGAGCCGTCAGAAATGCTGACTCAAATTCTGCCTCTGAATATGCGGTACGCATTCCTTTCCCACCGCCTCCAAGTGCTGCTTTGATCATCACAGGATATCCCACTTCCCCGGCAATTCGTTTCCCGTGATCTGCTTCGTATATACATTCACTGCATCCGGGAATAACCGGTACATTGGCTGCTTCCATAGTCTGCCTGGCAATCGATTTATTTCCCAGTTTTTGAATCACAGAAGAAGACGGTCCGATAAAGATGATTCCACATTTTTCACAAAGCTCTGCAAATCTGCTGTTTTCTGACAGAAATCCAAATCCCGGATGGATCGCATCTGCACCGGATGTCAGCGTGGCACTTAATATATTTTCCATACTCAGATAGCTTTGTGCAGACGGCGCCGGACCGATACACACTGCCTCATCCGCCAGCTGTGTATGCAGTGCTTCTTTGTCTGCCTCTGAATAAACAGCCACAGTCAGAATGCCCATCTCCCGGCATGCCCGAATGATCCGGACTGCAATCTCACCTCTGTTTGCAATCAATATTTTTTCTATCATCTCTACTCACCTACCATAAATGTCAGCTGTGCACTGGCTACCACGTTTCCATTCACAGATGCCACTGCTTCCCCGACTCCTACCGGCCCTTTTCGTTTGATGATCTTTGTCTCCAGCTTCAGTTTGTCTCCCGGAAATACCATTCCTTTAAATCTGCAGTTCTGCACACCTCCGAAAAATGCGATCTTCCCCTGATTTTCCGGAACACTTAAGATCGCGACTGCACCGACCTGTGCCAGAGCCTCTAAAATAAGAACTCCCGGCATCACTGCTTTCTTTGGAAAGTGTCCCCGGAAGAATTCTTCCCGGTAAGTCACACACTTATATCCCACCGCAAATTCTCCGGGTTCAAAATCTTCAATCGCATCCACAAGTAAAAACGGATGTCTGTGAGGAATGATTTCCTGTATCTGTTCAATGTTCAATGCTTTCATATTCTGCACCTGCCTATCTCACGATAAAAAGCGGCTGTCCGTATTCTACCGGCGCTCCGTTTTCTACCAGTATTTCTTCTATCGTTCCGTCAAACTCACTTTCAATCTCATTCATCAGCTTCATTGCTTCCACGATTGCCAGAATCTTTCCTTTCTGTACCTGCTCTCCCACCTGTACAAACGGATCTGCATCCTCTGCCGGTGATGCATAGAAGGTTCCCACCAGCGGGGATTTGATCACATTTCCCGATTTTTTCTCCGAAGAATCCTGTGGCTGCTCTGATGCTCTGGCCGGCACAGACTCACTTTGCTCTGCAAGTCTGACTTCCCCTTTTTCTTTTTTTAAAGAAATCTTAAAGTCTCCCTCTTCATATTTGAATTCCCCGAGATTCGAGGATGAAACTGTCTGGATCAGTTCTACCAACTGCTCAAATTTCATATTATCTACACTACCCTTCATATTTTTTCAGCAACAGTGACGCATTGTGTCCTCCAAACCCGAGAGAATTCGTCAGCGCATATGTGATCTCTTTTTCAACCGGTGCGCCGATTGCATAATCCAGACTGCACTCTTCCTCTGTCTCTTTGGTTCCCATGGTCTGGTGGATGAATCCATCCTGGATACTTTTCACGCATGTAACAAATTCCACCCCGCCGGCTGCTCCCAGAAGATGTCCGATAATCGATTTTGTAGAATTGACAACAACCTGATCTGCCGCTGCTCCCAGTGCATACCGGATTGCTCTTGTCTCATACAGATCATTGTGATGGGTACTCGTTCCATGTGCATTGATGTAATCGATCTGCTCCGGCTGTGCGCCTGCCTCTTCCATCGCAAGCTTCATCGCCATCCCGGCTCCCTCTCCGTTTTCTGCCGGAGACGTAATATGGTACGCATCTCCCGTTGCCCCGTATCCGACAACTTCTGCATAAATTCTGGCTCCCCGCTTTTTCGCATGCTCCAGTTCTTCCAGCATTACGATCCCTGCTCCCTCCCCTAACACAAATCCATTTCTGTCTTTGTCAAAAGGAATGGAGGCTTTCTCTGGATCCTCAGAATCCGAAAGCGCGGTCAGCGCCGTAAATCCTGCCACGCCGCTTGGGCAGATACAGCTTTCTGCACCTCCTGCCACGCAGAGATCCAGATCTCCATATGCAATCGCACGAAATCCGTCTCCGATACAGTGGGTTCCTGATGCGCATGCTGTCACAACACTGGTACATTTTCCTTTGAATCCCAGCTGAATGGAAACATTTCCTGCTGCCATATTGGAAATCATCAGCGGAACCATCAGAGGATTCACTCTGGATGGCCCTTTCTGCAGAATTTTTTCGTAATTTGTCTCCACAGCCTGAAGGCTTCCGATTCCTGAACCAACGATCACCCCCGCCCGATACGGGTTCTCCTGGCTCATATCAATTTTCGCATCTTCAAAGGCTTCCTTTGCCGCGGCTACTGCATACTGAGCGAACGGCTCCATTCGCTTCGCTGCTTTGAAATCCATCCGCTCTTTTGCCGAAAATCCTTTCACCTCTGCCGCCAGTTTTACCTTGTATTCCGAAGTATCAAACTTTGTGATGGGACCGATTCCCACCTTTCCTTCACGCACACTGCTCCAGAACTCCTCCACTGTGTTTCCCACAGGTGTCACTGCTCCAAGCCCGGTCACTACCACTCTTCTTTTCATACTGTTCTCCTTTTCTACATTGCCATACCGCCATCCACATTCAATACCTGTCCGGTGATATATCCTGCTTTGTCTGATGCAAGAAACCAGACCGCTTCTGCCACATCTTCCGGATTTCCAAAACTCCCCAGCGGAATCTGACTTTTTGCATGATTCTGCACCTGTTCAGAAAGAACTTCTGTCATTTCTGTTTTGATAAATCCTGGAGCCACTGCATTGACTGTAATTCCTCTGGATGCGAGTTCTCTTGCCGCAGATCTGGTCAGCCCAATCACACCTGCTTTGGACGCACTGTAGTTTGCCTGCCCTGCATTTCCCAGAATACCGGATACCGAAGAAATATTGATGATCCGCCCTGACTTCTGACGAAGCATCTGCCTGGATGCAAACCGGATTCCGTTAAAGGTTCCCTTTAAATTCGTCTGAAGTACCGCATCATAATCGGATTCCGTCATTTTCATGAGCAGTCCGTCTCGCGTGATCCCTGCATTGTTAACCAGAATATCCAGTCTTCCATAAGTTTCTATCACATCTTTAAAAAATGCTTCACAGGCAGAAAAATCAGAAACATCACATCCATAGATTCCTGCATTTCCCCCTTGTTCTTTAATTGTTTGCTGCACCTGTTTTGCCTGTTCTTCATTGCCACGGTAATTGATGACAACAAAAACGCCCTCTTCTGCCAGTTTTTCTGCAATTGCTCTTCCTATTCCACGGGAAGCTCCTGTTACGACCGCCACTTTCTGTTCTAACATAATTCTTTTCCTGCTTTCTCAATATCTTCCCATGTGGAAACCTGATATACCTTCACATCACGGTTGATCTTCCGTAAAAATCCGGATAACGTACGTCCTGGTCCAATCTCTACAAAGGTATCCACACCCTGTCTAATCATCTCTTCCACACTCTGCTGCCAGCGAACCGGTGCTGCGATCTGCTGTATAAGCAATTCTTTTGTTTCCTCGATATCCGAAACATACCGCCCGGTCACATTCGTCACATACGGGATCTGAAGTGGTGAACATTCAATCTGATCCAGTACCTCTTTTAACTGTCCTGCCGCTTCCTGTAACATCGGAGAATGAAATGGACCACTGACGTTTAACGGAAGTACCCGTTTTGCTCCTGCATCCTTTAAAACTGCCCCTGCCTGCTCTACACTTTCTTTCCATCCGGTGATCACAATCTGCCCCGGGCAGTTATAGTTTGCAATACTCACTCCTTCAATTCCAGCGATTGCGGCTTCAATCTTTTCGGCATCCAGGCCAAGTACCGCAGCCATCGCGCCTTTTCCATCCGGAACGGCGTTCTGCATCAAAATGCCTCTCTTTCGAACTGCCAGGATCGCATCCTCGATCTGCATCCCTCCTGCCGAAGCAATGGCACAATATTCTCCCAGACTCAACCCTGCTGTTACATCCGGCTTCACACCGGCTTCACGCAGCACCTGCTCCATTGCCATACAGACCGTAACAAGTGCTGCCTGGGTATATTCCGTCTGATGAAGATTTTCATTTTCCTCAAAACACAAGGATTTCATATCCAGCTTCAGAAGCCCGGATGATCGGTCAATGATATTTCTCGCAATCTCGCTGTGTTCGTAAAAATCTTTTCCCATTCCGGCTGTCTGCGCTCCCTGTCCGGGAAACATAAATGCTATTTTACTCATGCTTGGAAACTCCTTTTAACAATTTTTCTGCCTGCTCGGTGAGATTCTGTATGATCTCCTCACAGGAAAGTATCTCTTTTACCATTGCCGCAGACTGGCCTGCCATCACACTTCCATTTGTCACATCTCCGTCCACAACCGCTTTTCTAAGCCCCCCCAGCGTCAAAAGCTCCAGTTCTTCAAACGGAACCCCCGCCTGTTCTTTTTCCAGGTATATTTTTGTCATCTGATTGCGAAGCGCACGAACCGGATGCCCAGTGCTTCGTCCGGTGACTCTGGAATCAATATCTCTGGCTTTTATAATACAGTTTTTATAGTTTTCGTGAACCTGTGCTTCTCTGGATGCCACAAACCTGGTACCAATCTGTACTCCTTCTGCTCCCAGCATGAATGCCGCAGCCATCCCCCGTCCGTCTGCAATTCCACCGGCCGCAATGACCGGTACATTCACCGCATCGACTACCTGAGGTACCAGCACCATGGTCGTATTCTCGCCGATATGCCCGCCTGCTTCTGTGCCTTCTGCCACCAGTGCATCTGCTCCGCACCGCTCCATCCGCTTCGCAAGGGCAACAGACGCAACCACCGGAATCACTTTGATTCCAGCCTCTTTCCAGAGACTCATATATTTTTCCGGCGAACCCGCTCCCGTTGTCACAACCGGAACTTTTTCTTCTGCCACCAGCTCTGCCACTTCTTTCGCATAAGGGCTTATCAGCATAATATTGACGCCAAACGGCTTGTCGGTTCTTCTTTTCACTTCCTGAATCTGAGCGCGCACACCCTCAGCAGGCGCACTGGCTGCTCCGATGATCCCAAGCCCTCCGGCATTAGAAACTGCCGCTGCCAGATGACTCTCCGCAACCCAGGCCATACCTCCCTGTACAACAGGAGATTCAATCCCCAAAAGTGTGGTAATCTTTGTCTTCATGCCAGTATCCTTCCTTCTATTTGTGTGCTTCCAGATATTTTACAACGTCTCCTACTGTCTGAATCTGCTCCAGATCTTCCGACGGAATCTCTACCTCAAATGCTTCTTCAAACGCCATCACCATTTCAAACAGATCCAGAGAATCTGCTCCCAGATCTTCTTTAAAGGATGTCTCCTCTGTAATTGTTCCTGCGTCTGCTCCTAATGATTCTGCTGTAATTTCTTTGATTTTTTCTAACATAATTTTCTTCCTTTCTTTTACCATTCCAATAGACTTCCCGCCCAGGAAAGTCCTGCTCCAAATCCGGCAAGCACCAGCTTATCTCCCTTTTTGAGCAATCCTTTTTTGTTCCACTCATCCAGAAGAATGGGAATACTTGCCGCTGAGGTGTTTCCGTATTCCTGCAGGTTCATGGGAAATCTCGAAATATCCACTCCGGTCCGCTTTGCCGCAGCCTCAATAATCCTTCTGTTCGCCTGATGTAAAAAGAAATACGAAATTTCTTCTTTTTGGATCCTGGCTTTTTCAAGCAGCTCTTCCACAATTTCCGGCACCCTCCTGACTGCAAATTTAAATACGCTTTGTCCGTCCATCTGAATGTACGCTGCCTTTGCTTCATCCGGATGATCCCAGTTTTTTCTGTGCCGGCTGCATCCTGTCAGAACATCTCCTTTTGCGCCGTCCGAATGCGCAGCCTGCACAAACAGACCTTCCTTCGATTCGCGAAGCACCACAGCTCCGGCCCCGTCCCCGAATAAAATGCAGGTACTTCTGTCACTCCAGTCCACCATATGTGACATACTGTCCACACCGATCACCAGCACTGTCCTGTAAATTCCTGCCTGAATGTACGCCTGTGCAGTCTGAAGCGCAAACAAAAATCCACTGCACGCCGCATTCAGATCAAATCCCGCCGCATGCTCTGCATGAATCTCTCTTTGTACCTCACATGCCGTGCATGGAAAAACGTTCTCGGGTGTGGAGGTTGCCACCAGGATCAGATCCACATCCTCCGCCGGGATGTCTGACTGTGCAAGTGCTCTTTTCGCCGCCTCTGCCGCCATATACGAAGTCGTCTCATTCTCTGCAAGATGTCTTCTTGCAATTCCCGTCCGCTCGCGAATCCAGGCGTCATTCGTATCCACCAGATTTGCCAGCTCGTCATTTTCTACAATTCTGGCCGGCACATAGGAGCCGGTTCCGCATATTCTTCCTGTCATCTTTCTTCTCCATTATTTTTGTTTCAAAATATTTTTACTTTAAAATACTTTGATAGTCAAACTATATCACAAAAAATAAATTTGTCAATCCTGTTTTTTCATTTTTAACAGTAACCAATAAACTGTCACTCTCCCCTTTTCAAATTGAAAACAATTGTAATATTTCCACGCATACCGTATAATAGCCCTTGGTATTTTCTGCGCATTGCAAGCAACTCTTGCTTGCTAAAAAACGGCAATTCATTTACATTGATTACAAATTCAAGCGAAACAAGAAGAGCAAAAATGAATCTAATTTCTATTGCCATTGGCGGAATCTTCCTTTGCTTTGGAATTGCCTGTATTTTTCTAAAAGCTGTGTCAGTAGAATATATTGATACACAGGGGATTTTACATGAAAACTTTTTCTTACTGCCTGTTGGATTTTTATGTTTATTCTGCGGTTTTATCACATTTCTTACAATCGGCATAAGAAATATCTTCTGCAGAATAAAAAAGAAATTTTGTTCTTAGATACAGGAAGGCTGTGACTCCAAACAAGTCACAGCCTTATTACGTTAAAATCTTTCTTCCTAATCCGATCCATACACCCATACACTTCCAGTTCATAAATTCTGACTGCAATATCGGATCCCTGGGTCGGTTTTTCAATGGTTGCTCCATCTTGCACACAAAAATTTTTTGCCCTATAATAAAATGTAAACATTTTCAGGAAGGGGATTTATATGAATTCGATACAAAAAGAAAATCCGCTGGGTTATGAAAAACTGCCAAGGCTGCTGAAATCTTTTGCAGTCCCAAGCATTATCGCAATGCTTGTCAGTTCTTTGTATAACATCGTAGACCAGGTATTTATCGGCCAGGGAGTCGGCTATCTCGGTAATGCAGCTACTAATGTTGCGTTTCCTCTGACCACCATCTCTCTTGCCATCGCACTTCTGATCGGCATCGGAAGCGCTTCACTGTTTTCCCTGAATCTGGGAGCCGGCGAAAAAGAGGACGCCGTACAGGTCGTAGGGACTGCATTTACGATGATGCTTGTCTTTGGTGTGATCTACGCCGTACTGATCGAGATTTTTCTCGTTCCGCTGCTCACCGCATTCGGTGCAACAGCTGAAATCATGCCATATGCCAAAGAATACACCCGGATCACCGCAATCGGTATGCCGTTTCTGATTGTCAACAATGGGATGAGCAACCTCGCCCGGGCAGACGGAAGTCCGAAATTTTCCATGACCTGTATGCTGATCGGTGCGATCATCAACACCATACTGGATCCGGTCTTTATTTTTATCTTTAAACTGGGAGTTGCAGGCGCTGCGTGGGCAACGATCATCGGACAGATTGTATCCTGTCTGGTTGCCGTCAGCTATTTAAAGCGATTCCGAAATGTGGAACTAAAAGCGCATTATTTCCGGCTTCACAGAAAGCTTTGTTTAAAAATCGCTTCCCTCGGCATGAGCAACAGTTTAAATCAGGTAGCGCTCACATTTGTACAGATCGTACTGAATAATTCACTGACCTATTACGGAGCACTTTCTCCTTACGGAAAAGAAATCCCGCTGGCAGCCTGTGGAATTGTTATGAAAACAAATGCGATCCTGCTGGCAGTCATCATCGGAATCTCTCAGGGCTCCCAGCCAATCATCGGGTTCAACTACGGTGCAAAACAGTATGATCGTGTCCGCGGCGTTTATAAACTGGCAATCCAGTGTAATCTGGTCATATCTCTGATTGGATTTCTTTTGTTCCAGCTATGTCCACGCCAGATTATCTCCCTGTTCGGAACGGGAGATGCTCTTTATTTTGAGTTTGCCGTCAAATTTATGCGGATTTTCCTGTTTATGGTCCTCTTAAACGGCGTACAGTTATTATCATCCAATTTCTTTGCCGCAATCGGAAAACCAGTCAAAGGAATGCTGCTCTCCCTCACCCGTCAGGTTTTCTTCCTGATACCGCTGCTTTTCATTCTTCCGCTGTTTTTGGGAATCGACGGAATTATGTATGCGGGACCGGTAGCTGATGCCATTGCGTTCCTTACTTCTGTGTTCTTGATTTCACGCGAAATGAAGAAGATGAAACTGGCAGAAATAGCTAAATAATATGAATAATTCAAAAAAATAAAAAAATTTAGATTTTTTTGAATTTAGGGGTTTACAAATCGATTCCACTATGGTATTATACATTTTGTCAGGCGGACAGCCGACAAGAAACGCGGAAGTGGCGGAATGGCAGACGCGCTAGATTCAGGTTCTAGTGGGAGTTAATCCTGTGAGAGTTCAAGTCTCTTCTTCCGCATTGGTTTTTGGGAAAGGACATTCGAGTTAACGAATGTCTTTTCTTTTTTTTTGCGTTACAAAGAGAGACTTCTCAGTACCTTGCATTGCCTGTTTTATCAGGCTGTCAGACTTTTTGGAATCCCTGCAACATTAAATTCCTTAAAGCCAATAATTTCTTGAAACTGGCTATAAATCTCATTTTCTTCTCTTCTGTCAAAATAGTAATTTCTCAATGTAGTTTTTTCATCCTCATGTCCTACCATTTTTCGCACTGTATTAAGATTCATTCCACCATCTAACATTTTCGAGATTACTGTTTTTCGAATCTTATGAGGTGTCCTTACCTCTATTCCCAAATGCTTACAATATTTTTCCAATCTCCATTTTACGCCAGTTTCTTTGATTCGCTTTCCATCCAGTGCAAACAG
>ENA-ORSX01000699-ORSX01000699.1-human-gut-metagenome-genome-assembly--contig:-NODE-699-length-31336-cov-32.395064_pt1 | contig 31336 bp, 26 predicted proteins | sample MGYA00241904_ERZ509172 | MGnify/ENA primary metagenome ERZ509172 (study PRJEB26280, sample SAMEA2338795) | human gut metagenome | biome: human gut; feature: human-associated habitat; material: faeces...
TTAAAAGATTCCGGTCTCCATGGAGCCAAATAGTATTAATGATGGTGCGTATATTACGTTCTACACATCCTACAGATGTTTGGTAGCGGGCGGCAATTTCTACATATAGCCCTTTGGATATGTAGGTAAGCAGTTCCGGTTCATGGACTGAGCGGATTACACCATAAATAGTGTAGCGGAATCCTATGTAGGAATTATTGACGCCAAGCCGTCGAAGCAGGTTACCGGTTTCTCTTTCGTATTTCATGTCAATCCTCCTAAAAAATATTTTACACTATAAAAGTAACTATTGGGAGGGGGACTATCAAGGGAAGGTGAGACAACAAAAGGTTACAGAAGGTATCGTAAAATGCGGGAAAATAGATGGGGAATAACAGTGATATAAAATGGTATTATTTTCCAGAGCAAAGTATCTTCTAATGGGAGTATTATAGTCTTATAAGGAGGTCGGACAAATGGGAAAGGAAGAGCCACCAGAAGAACAAGATGAAAAATTGGAGCAGGAATGGAACTGGGCGAAAGAGCGAGGAGAATATATAGATGGTCAAATTCCGCCAGCACCAGAAGATGAGTTTGAAAAGATATGGAAGCGGATTCAGGAAGGGAAGGAGAAAGAGAAGTAAGTGGAAGGCGGGTACCGGATTACCGGGCCCGCCTATAATATTTGGTAGGCAATGACTACCATTTGCCTACCTTGCACAAGTTTTTCTATAACACGCCTGGTTACGCTATAGTACTTCTGGTTTTTCTATTTCTTGAAAATCCCTTATTTTAAAAGATAATAAGTTACGCTATAATATTGTGTAGCACACATGGTTTTTTGATATCGGCTTACGGTGCATTGTGAGTCCATAGTCCTGTTGCAGCATGTTGGACAGTGAAAGAAGTTATAAAGAAAAAATTTTAGGCGCAAGGACGATGATGTCTTTGCGTCTTTTTCTTAATTGACGAGAGATATGATTTGATGAAAAAAATCAGATTGGTTTTACCACCTCCAAAAGAACAGAAAAAACTGAGAGTAGCAGCATATTGTCGTGTCAGCACCAAAAGTAAAGCGCAAAAAGAAAGTTTAAGGAATCAGATTTTATATTATACAGAGCGGATATTGGATAATGATAATTGGGAATTTGCAGGTGTATATTATGATTTTGGAAAAACCGGTTTGCGAAAAAAGGGAAGAGCCGGGTTGGAACGGATGCTAAAGCAGGCGGATAAAGGGAAAATAGATTACATACTTACCAAATCAGTAAGCAGAGTGTCAAGAGACACGCTTGAACTATTGAACATAATCAGATTTTTGAAGGAAAGGGGAATCAGTATGTATTTTGAAAATGAAAAGTTAGATTCATTGAATCCAGTAGCAGAAGCGTATATAACATTGTCAGGAGCAGTAGCGCAGGAGGAGAGCAGAAATATAAGTGAAAACATGCAGTGGGCAGTTACAAGAAGATTTGAGCAGGGGACTTTTACAAATTATAAAGCATTTATGGGGTATCAATGTATAGAGGGGGAGTTGGTAATAGTTCCTGAGCAGGCGGAAGTTGTTAAGATGATATTCGATTTTTATTTAACAGGATATACTTTTGCTCAGATTAAAGCAGAATTAGAAAAGCGGAATATTAAAACAGCAACGGGGAAAAGCCAGTGGGACACAACAACGATACAAAAGATGTTGAAAAATGAAAAGTATAAAGGAGATAGTTTGTTCCAAAAAACTTTTACAGAAGATTATTTAAATGGAATCCGTAAGAAAAATGAGGGACAGCGTCCGAAGTATTATGTGAAAGACAGTCATCCGGCTATTATTTCGCCCGAGATTTTTGACAGAGTACAGGAGGAAATGTTTCTGAGAGTAAGATTAGTACTGGATGAAAAAGGAGAAAAATCGAATATAGGCAATCGGTATAGCAGCAAATATTTGTTTAGTAATCTATTGGTTTGTGGAAATTGCGGGGCAGGTTTCAGACGTAGAACGGAAAGAGGGAAGATTGTATGGAGATGCGGTACAAGAATGGAGAAGGGGAAGATGGTATGTGGGTGTTCTCCGACCTTGCAAGATGAGAAGATGAAAAGAATTCTGGCGGTTGCTGTGTGTGGTGGTGTGTATGATGAGAACATTGTGAAAAATAAGGTAAAAAGAGTTGATGTTTATGAGAAACAGATCATTATCTGTTTTGCAGAGGAGAATGAATACAAGGTTTGCAGCTTGTGAGAGGAAGTGAACAGAGGGCGATACTATTTATGCTGAAATTGGAAATTAGACTGAATGCAGAACAAATCAGTGAAGGTGGAAAACATACTCCGGAAGTTTTATATGGGATGTTGATTCGAGCATTTCAAAAAGAACAGATAGATTATAGTGAAAAGCCGGATGAAACAGTGCTTTTTGTAGGACGAGGATGTACCAAAGATTATGCATGTTTTGGGAAATTAATTACGGCATTGAGAAATCAGTCCTGGTTCATGGAGTATGTAGAGCGGTGGATTTGGTATAACAGCGATGATGGAGAAGATGAAAATGACTTTGTTGTGGAGGATGTTTTGTTGCATTACACCAACCGGACAAGTATTGAATGATTCTATGTTTGAGTAACGGGTATCAAATGCTGCAAAGGAATGGTGGATTTTCGGGAAATGCGAATATGTTGATAAGCTGATTACAGTAAAAAACCGCTCTGCATGAAGTGATTATGACAGCAGTTAACAGTGCAGTAGAAGAACAGGGCAAATTCGTGCAAGCATTCCGGGAGAATGTCATACGGATTATAGGGAGTTACTCTGCGACTGCAGAACTTACGGAATATGATAGCCGGATAGAGGAACTTCAGAAAAAGCTGATGAAGCTCATCGAGGAAAGTGCGAAAGTTGAGTCAGCAGATGAAGTGTTCGATAAGGAGTATCGCATCATAGCAGATGAGAACAAAGAACTGAAGAAGAAAAAGGTCAAGGTTGTCCGGGAGTGGCAGCTGGCTGAGTCCTATGACCAGAGGATGCAAGATATGGAAGGTTACATGAGAAAGACCAATTGCCTGAAACGGGAGTTTGATGATGAGCTGGGAAGACGATTGCTGCGGGCAGTCAGGGTTATCAATGAAAGCAAGATAGAGATACAGTTTCAGTCCGGAATTGTGATGACACAGCGGATAGATTTTGAAGATTAAGGAAGGAGGGAGCCAATCCGAAGGGAGCGCTCCCGCCGGATGGCACATGGGACACTGCTAAGAATAAAATCCTCAGACGGTGGGCTGAGGGTTTTATTGTTGGCAGTGTGAACATTAGTGGATTTATAATGATTTTACATAAAACGAATTGGAATGAACCTTGTAACAAAAGTGTGTCTGTGATAAAATTTAGATATGATAGGAGTAGTTTGCGGTTCTGGCAAAAACCTTCAAAGAAAGGAAGAGCAGATATGAGTAAGAATTGGGAAGAAAAGTTCAGGACGGAAGATCTGCAGCGCCTTCGGGGGTTTCGTCTGATGGATGATGACTTCATGTCGAAATGTTTTGAAGAAAATATTGAGTGTACAGAGTTGGTTCTCCATATTGTTCTTGGAAGAGATGACTTGAAAGTGAAAAAGGTGGAGACACAGCATTTTATGAAGAATCTGCAGGGCAGATCGATTATTCTGGATATTTACGCAACAGATGAGACGGGAAAGCGATACAATGTGGAAATCCAGAGAGCGGATCGTGGGGCAGGAGCAAAGAGAGCCAGATATCACAGTAGCCTGATTGATGCGAATGTGACTGAGCCAGGGGATAAACTGGAGAACTTAGTAGAAACCTACGTGATCTTTATTACAGAAAATGATGTGCTGGGAAAGGGAAAGCCGCTTTATCATATTGACCGAGTAATCAAAGAAACAGGCGAGAACTTTGGCGATGAGGCGCATATTTTATATGTGAACGGTGCATATCGGGATGAGTCGCCCATAGGGATTCTGATGCATGATTTTTCCTGTACAGATGCAAAGGATATGAAGTATAGAACATTGGCAGAACGTGTAAGATATTTCAAGGAAGATGAGAAAGGAGTGGCTGCTATGTGTAAGGCAATGGAAGATATGCGGAATGAGGCTAAATTAGAAGAGAGAAAAGAAATTGCTTGTAGTTTGCTTGTAGATGGTGAGTTATCTTATGAGAAGATTGCAAAGCATACAGGATTTACAGTCGAAGAGATCCAGAAACTTGCGACTCAAGAGGGGGCGTAAATCGCTTTAGGAGTTATTGTATTTTTAATGTAAAATAAATTATAAAAGGGTTACCAGAGAATGGTAATCCTTTTATGGATTTATGATACATATATAAAATTGTGATAAACGAGGTAAGAACTGAATGTTGCATATTAAGTTATTTCCAGCAGAGTATGGAGATTGTATTATATTGTCTATTGGAAAAGAAAGTCAATATAATATATTAATTGATGGTGGATTATCAAAGACTTATCATAAATATATAAAAGCGGAAATACAGCATATAAAAGAGCTTGGACAGAAAATTGGTTTGATGGTATGTACACATATGGATAATGATCACATATGTGGACTTATTCAAGTTTTGAAAGGAACAAATTTTAATTTTATAGAGAACGTTTGGTATAATGGCTTCCTTCAAATTGTTAATAGTCGATTCTATTCTCAAAAAGAAAATATTTTTACAGAAAAAGATAATAAAATTTTGGATGAAATTATTTCCCAAGGAATGCTATTGGATGTAGATCAAGAAGTTGGAATAAATGAGGGAATGTCTTTGGGTGTATTAATAGAAGAAAGAAGGATACCCTTAAATTCAGCTGCTAGAGGACAAGCGATATGCTCAGAATTAGTAAAAAATAAATATGAAATTGCCCCCAGTATATTTATTACAATTTTAGGACCATCAAAAGATAATATTATAGAATTGGAAGAGTACTGGAAAAAGGAAATGGTTTCTAGAAATTATATGTTTAGAGTATCCGACAAGAGGAGGTTAACTGAAGCATTTGAATACCAAATAGAACGTATAAAAGCTATATACGCTAATGAATGCTTTAAAATTAGTGAGAATGAAGATTTGATGAAATATATTGGTGGTTTGACAGAAAGGGATGAATCTATAGTTAACAGAAGTTCAATTTCCTTTATTCTTGAGTATAATGATAAGAAGTTTTTATTTTTAGGTGATGCTGTAATTGATAAAACAATATTAAAAAACATTGAAAATTTAGTAGGATTTGAACATCGTTTTTCGGCAATAAAATTACCCCATCATGGAAGTCGTTATAATATTACACATGATTTTATTAGTCGATATAGCGCTGATGAATATTACTGTCTAACAAATTCTGTAAAGTATGGTCACCCGGATTTGGAAGTACTAGCTGCGATACTTTGTAAAGATTTAAAATTCAAAAAATTGATATTTAATTACCCTATAGATAAAGCATACTTTCTTGATAAAGAAGAATGGAAAGAAAAATACAATTATGAAATCATCATTGGTAATGGAAAAAACATGGTGGAAAGGATGTTCGAATGAGAGAACTAGTTATAGGTCAAATATTACGAGATGGAAAAGTTATGGGAACAGGATTTCTTGTAGAATCAGATATTGTAATGACTGTTAAACATAATGTTGTTACAGCGGATGAACTAATTACAGATGAATTTGAAGAAAAAGAAATAGTGTTTCGTATAGAAGATAGTGATGAAGTTATTGGAAAAACAATTAATTTGCTAGAGGCGATAGAAAAAGGGATTGATTGTGTATTCATTAGGTTGAGAGAAGTTCTATCCGAAAATGAAATGTACGGGTTGGTTGATGTTAAAAATGAAATTGTAGGGGGTGGCTGCCAGATAATAGGATTTCCAAAGATTTCTTCCCAAAAGACAACCTTGTTTGCTACTATTACAAATGTACAAGAGCAAAAATTGATATTTAATATAAAAAAGGAAAATCAATTACAGAATTATGAGGGCGTTTCGGGAGCACCTGTAATAATATTAGGAAATATTGTAGGTGTAATTACGAGGCAAGAAAATAGTGAGAGACTTGAGGCCTTACCTATAAACTACATTAATAAAGTCTTGAAATGTGAAGAAATTTTAATTAAGAAAAAGGAAATTCCTATTAATATTTCGGAGGGAACATTTAATTTAAGAAGTTTAAAGGAAAAGGTAGCGCAAGTAATTTCAATGGTGGGTCCTAGATATAACAAGGAACTCAATGTAAAAACAGGAACATATAGTAATTTAAGTTTCATGTTAAAAAAGGATGGAATAGTAGAGCGACTACAAGATATTAGTTCGCAAATGAAAGATTGTGCAAAGAAGTTGCTCAAATTTGACTCATATAATCAAGATGAAGGGGATCTTGTTTTAACGGAAAGCAGAAAAGGGATAATGGATATTGCTGATCAGCTGCAAACGTATAGCGTTGTCTTGGATTCTGGTTCATATGATGAAAGTAAACTTACAAAGGTATTAGAAAATATAAAGGAATGTGAACAAAATCTGATAAAGATATTTGAAATTGAAAAGAAGCGTTTTGAAGAAAAAAATGGAGATGGAACATATAATAATAAAAGGTGGAGGGGATTTATGGCTTCATATATGTGTACATTTCCAGCACAATATTTAGATGAATTACGGGAGGTAATTTCCATTATTTCTTCAATTGAAAGATTGTTGGATATAAGCTTGATGAATAATGCAAGGAATCAAGCGATTTTAATTACAGGGAAAGGGGGAATAGGGAAAACTCATTTATTATGTGATATTGTGCATGACTTTATTGAAAAAGATATTCCTGCAGTATTATTATTGGGAGATATGTTTAAGGGAAACAATACTGTCGATAATGTGATTATAAATTGGTTTCAGAAGGAAGAAACGATAGAGAATTTTTTTGCATGGTTAAACGAATATGGTAATCAAAATAATGTGTATATACCAGTTTGCATAGATGCTATTAATGAGGTAGCTGATGCTTCATATTGGAATAGTAATCTTCCATTAATTATTGCAAAAGCTGAGGCGTATTCCAACATAAAGATAATTGTTAGTTGTAGAAGTATATATTTAGAGGAATACCTTGATGAAGAAAAAATAGGTGGAATGTTACAAGTGCCACATAATGGCTTTGAGGAGATGGAAGTTGAGGCACTTGGTAGTTTTTGCGAATATTATGGTGTGAATATTACCTACGATACAACATGTGTTCCAGAATTTATGAATCCACTTTTTCTCAAGATGCTTTGCGAAATTGCAATAGAAAAAGAAGATAAGACGGTTGTGGTAGAAGATATTCAGACGTTAATGGAAGAATTCTTTGATGTGAAAAATAAAATAATATCTAAATATTATTTGGAGTATTTTTCAGTTAAAGATAAAGTTGTTTCATTAGCATTAAATGCTATAACGCAGTATATGGCCGACAATGATCGATATAGTATGTCTTGGTATGAACTTAGAATAATTATTGCTAAGGTATTAGATGGATTTGGAATAAAAGAAAAAACAGCAGGCTTTATTAAATTGTTAATATCTGAAAATTTGTTAAGAGAAGCGGATGAAAAGGGAACAGAGATTACATTTGCATATCAAAAATTTTATGAATATTTGTATGCTCAAAAATATGCGGATATAGGGATTGAAATAATAGTAAAGGCAGTTGAAGATAAAAAAATAACTTTAGGAACGCTTGAAATGATACAAATAATGTTTTTGCGAAATACAAAGGAGGAATTTATAAGTAGAATTGGTGATAAGATACATAGTGAAGCAGTTGAAACTTTCATGAGTGGGTTATATTGGAGGAATACAAAAGAGATTAATGAGAAAACAATTACCGAGGTTGAGAAATTACTATCTTCATCAAATGAATCTGATGTGAGGCGAGTAATATTAGGCTTAATGGCTGTTTCTACAAAGAATGACTGTGCTATTAATGCGTATTATATTCATGAAAAATTAAGAAATATGAATTCGTATCGGAGAGACTATGTTTTAAGCTTCTTCTTATTAAAACAATATGACCAAGTGAAAATTATTTCAGATATTTGCGAAAGGGCAATTGCATTAAAACGTACTACTTTTGCGGCAGATAGCATTTTGCTATGGAAAATAATATTGTGTTGGGGGACTGGGAGTAATGATATTAAATTAAGAGATAAAGCTAGTAAAGGCTTGACGAATCTATTTAGATTATATCCTTTGGATATGTTGACAATCATTTATATGTTTAAAGATATTGATGATGATTATATCCACGAGAGGCTATGGCAAGCCGTATATTCTTCTCTTGTTTTATTGGCAGAACAAACATATGTTGTGCCTATTTTGGAATATATAAAAAGTAGCATTATATTGGGAGGTATTTGGCCACAAAATGTTTTGTTGCGTGATTGTTTAAGGAATATTTTTGAATATGCATATTATAAAGGTTGGTGTACTGAGAAGGAAGTGATTTTGGTTAGACCACCATATAAGAGTAAACTTCATAAAATAAATAAAGAATTTGGATTACAATTCAAGAACGAGTTTTCCAACTTATATTGGAATTGTCAGGAGAGTGATTTTGCTAGATACACAATTCCATCAGAAGTTAATGATTATGGAGTAACAAAAGAAGACGTAGGCCTCATGATTTTTGAAGATATAGTAAAAGGCGGATATAAATTATGTGAAGAATATGATCGTTATATTGACTATACTTATGGATCGTTAAGAAGTCGTGATGAACAGGTAGAAAGAATTGGTAAGAAATATCAGAAAATATATCTACACAGAGAGTTGGGAAATATTTATGACAATTATAAATATTCACCTAGATTTAGACATGACGATGTAGAAATTGTATGTCCGGAACAGGGAATATCTTTTAGAGATATAGATTTGACAGTAATACCTCAATCTAATAATTTTGCTGGAGCCAAATTCGTATATCCATTTTATAGATATTGCAAATGGGATGATATAACCTGGTTTAAAAATAATGATGTTGAAAGATACATTTCGAATTTAATAGGATACATTTATGAAGGTGAAGAGTATTATATGCTACAAGGTTATTTGTCCTCAAAAGAAGTAGGAAAAAAGGAATTTCGAGAAGTATGGATGCAAGTGAGAACTTATTTATATTTCAAAGATGAGAAAGAGGATTTGTTGAAATGGTTTGACAAAAAAGATTTTGAGGGAAGATGGATGCCAGAAGGATTTGGACAACTATATGAATGTTGTATTGGGGAGTATCCGTGGTGTCCTACCATAATAAATTATCTAGGACAAGAGGAGGAGCAAGACTTTCGGCAAGAAACACCTGCTCCATGTTATTTAATTACGACCGCAAACGATTATACGGTGGAAAAGGATTCACCATTTTGTGTGAATGAGGAGAATTCATATATGTTTCCATCAAAGTATTTAATGGAAAAAATGAATTTGACATGGAATGGTTCATTTGGATATGCTGCAAAAGGAAGCGTTGTGATTGTTAATGGACAAAATAATACTTTATACATTAAGAAAAGTTTTTTACTTGAGTTTATGAAGCAAGGTAAGCTGGATATTGTATGGACTGTGTTGGGGGAAAAGCAAAAGATAACTGGTGGATTAGGGAGAGATTTTCCTGGAAGAGCAGAATTTAGTTATACATATTATTTAAATCAGAAAGATGAAGTAAGCCAAAATCACAAAGTATATAATATTATAAAAGCTGGAAGATTTTGATGAATTAATTGTTTCCTTTAGTTTTCCGCCAAGGCCCAATTCCGCCTTCCGGGCATCCGAATCACACCCTCAACACATGTGGAAAGTACGGTCCTGTTGCAAAGAAGAGGTGCTGACCCGGCACATTAAAGAAAGGGTAAAACAAAAAGAAAACAGTAAACAAAAGGAAGACATTAGAGTGCAATCATTTGGGGATGAGAAACACAATAATGTCTTTTTTTGATGTCTTTAGTGCAACTTATTACAGCTAACCTGCATGTTATTGCAGTTACATTGAAAAGTAAAAAATATTTGGTAAAGTCAGAATTGGAGGTGAGGAGAATGTTGTAACGTACAAAAAAAGAGAATATACTTATCCCATTTGAAAATGCAAGGATTGCATTATAAGAACTTCTGTAAAAGAAATGCCGCAATTTTAGGATGAGGATAAGAGATGAAAAAAATCAGAAAGATCGATGTTCCAATAAAGAAAAGTAAAAAGGGACTACGAGTAGCGGCATATTGCCGTGTGAGTACAATGTATGAAAGTCAAAAAAGCAGTATAGAAGAGCAAGTGAATTATTACAGAAAGTATATTCAAAATCAACCGGATTGGATATTAGAAGATATTTATGTAGATTGTGGAAGCAGGGGAAATACTATACAAAGGCCCAAATTTCAGGAGATGATTCAAAAGGCACTGAAAGGTGAAATTGACTATATTATTACAAAATCAATTAGTAGATTCTCCCGTAATACCGTAGACATGCTACAGACCATAAGAAGTCTGCAAGAAAAGGGTGTGATTGTACGATTTGATAAAGAGAATATTTCAAGCGCGGACAAGAACATCGAATTAATGATAACCTTATATACCATGTTAGCACAGGAGGAAATAAGAAATATGAGCCAAAACATACAGTGGGGCTTTCAACGTAGATTTGAGCAAGGCATCACTCTAAATAATTATAAATACTTTTACGGATTTGATGTAATAGAGGGTGAGTTGGTCATTAACGAGCAGCAGGCAGAAGTAGTAAGAAATATATTTAACTGGTACCTGCAGGGAATGTCGTTAGGACAAATTAAGCAGCAATTAGAAAAAGAGCAGATAAAGACTGCCTCAGGAAAAGATGTTTGGAGTAAATCCGTCATTCAAGGAATGCTTTGTAATGAAAAATATGCTGGGGACAGTATGCTTCAGAAATATTTTTCCCATGATTTCTTAAATCGGCAGAAGGAAAAGAATATTGGTCAAAAAGCTAGATATTATGTGCATGATAGCCATGAAGGAATCGTTTCAAAGGAAGTGTTTGAACAAGTGCAAAAAGAAATAGAACGCAGGAAAAATATAGTTGAGGGCGTGGAAGGTGTAAAGCAGAATCGAAAGTACAATGCGAAAAATGTAATGGGAAATCTTTTGGAATGCGACGAATGCGGAGCTCCTTATCGTAGAAGAACGGAAAGAGGCAAGGTAGTGTATCGCTGTGCCACAAGAGTAGAGAAGGGTAGAGATGCTTGTAAAGATTCGGTGACAGTGGAAGAGGAATGGATTAAGAGAGAATTAGGGGAAGGAGTTTGTGGGGGTGAATATCAAGAAGATATAGTGAGGAAAAAGGTGGAGAGGGTTTTGATAGGAAGAGATATTCGGTTAAAGATATTGTTCAAAGGTTAGTGACCAAGTCAGTGATCAAGTCAATGACCAAGTTGCACATGAAGATGCCAAAAGAAAAACACTTGAATTTTGTAAAACTGATAAGAACAAAAAGTTAATTTCTGAGCATACGTTAGATATGAAATTTATTGATAATATATTGGGTAGGATTACAACTGCATATTCGATGGCAATGTATGGGACATTAACAGACATTTGTTTACCAAATGCTGTATTTTTTCGTGTTGTTGATACAGAGATATTACATGTATTTTCAAAGAGTGATATTGAAGGACCGAATAAGTTGAATTATAATTATTTTATGAAAACATAAAAGTTGGGAGCATGAAAGCGAGTATAGAATTATCTGCCACCTGGATGATTTTCCAGCAATCCCATCTAAAATTTATATAGGTCTGAATTGTAGCGAGGAGCATAGGAAAGCACTTGTTGAAGTTGGTAAAAGCATTAATGTGTGCAAAGTATATCAAATGGAATTTGATGAAGATAGTGAAGTGTTTGGCTTAAAAAAGAGATTCTTAATATAATACATTGAAAAAGGAGCTATGATGTTATGTCGGATGAATTAAAAATCATAAATGATTAGGATGTACTGGCATATCGGCAAAGAAATTTCTGATATGCATGCAGATGCAATTTGGGGAACGGGTTTCTATAAGACGATGAGCCAGTCTTTAAAAGAGGAATTCCCAAGTGTAAGTGGTTTTTCGGTAACAAATTTAAAATACATGAAACGTTTTTTTGAATTCTATAAAAGCGATAGTGCAAATCGTCAACAGGTTGTTGACGATTTGGAAAAAATTTGTTCAATACCTTGGGGACACCATATTTTAATAATGACAAAATGTGAAAATGTAGAAGAAGCATTATTTTATGTGCGCAAAACATTAGAAAATGGCTGGAGTAGAGCAATGCTGCTTAACTTTCTGGATGTGAATCTTTATAATTCGCAGGGAAAAGCAATAACAAATTTTGATAGGAAGCTTCCGGCTTTACAAAGTGATTTGGCAAAAGAAGTGATAAAAGATCCGTACAATTTTGATTTTTTGACTCTAACAGAGGGATATCGTGAAAAAGAACTTGAGGATGCATTGACAGATAATATAACAAAATTTTTGTTGGAGTTAGGACAGGGATTTGCATATATTGGCAGACAACAGCCTATTATGATAGGTCAAAAAGAAATGGCAATTGACCTTCTTTTTTACCACATGAAATTGAGATGTTATATTGTCATTGATTTGAAAGTAGGCGAGTTTGATGCGTCTTATACTAGTCAGGTAGGAACTTATGTTGTTGCAGTAAACCATCAATTAAAAACGGATATGGATAATCCAACAATAGGATTGATTATATGTAAGACAAAGGACAATGTGGTTGCAGAATATTCACTTGAAGCTAGTAGTGTACCTATAGGGATTTCTGAATATCAGTTGTCAAAGGTTCTTCCAAAGGAAATTGAAAGCTCCCTTCCTTCAATAGAGGAAATCGAGAAGTCGCTGAAGGCTATTACAGGAGAGTAAAGCAGAATAAACATGAAAGAAGAAATGAACATAGATTTCACAGAAATAAAATGGTTGGAAGGAATGATATGATGCGAGATGATTTTAAACCATCAACAATAAACTTATTGGCAAATCGGGTTGGTTGGAAATGTAGCAATCCAGAATGTAGAAGAACAACGCGTGGTGCAGGAACAGAGCCAAACGAAATTATCAATATTGGCGTGGCTGCTCATATTACAGCAGCAGCTAAAGGTGGTCCTAGATATGATAATAATATGACTTCCCAAGAAAGAAAAGCGTATGAGAATGGAATATGGTTGTGCCAGTCATGTTCAAAATTGATTGATTCAGATGTACAACGATATTCGACAGATAAACTGAAGAAATGGAAAGAAATATCAGAACAAATGGCTGTACTTGAATTAGAGACAGGGACAGAAGGTGAATTTACAACGGACAGAGAAATTATTAAGTTTTTTCTATGTTGTTTTGACCGCTCGGCATTTAGAGATCCAATTTGTCAGGAAGGAAGAATGGAAGATTTTGATAAAGCAATTGAGGATACAATAATTGCCTTAAATACAGGTATTCTGAGAACTAGAGACGGAAAGATATTAAGAAAATCAGAAGGTAAATCAGCATTAGTAATGATGAGTGGCGTGAAAAACTTAATGTAATTGGAGATATGTTATCGGCATTACGAAGACGATTGAAAATAGCTAAGGCAGCAGGGGCATATTCTACATATGGTGAAGAAGAGGTAATGTATTGTTTCAGTGATAGGCAGCTTGGAGAATGGTTTGATTCTACTCGTGAAGAAATTGTGAAAATCTTATCTTCAATTTGTGAGGATATGGGTATTTCAGGTTTGAGGTTTCCGCAAAATAAATACCGATGGTGAAATATATTGTTAGATTATATTGGGAAATGTAGGATGTAATATAATAGGTTTGTGGTTATAAGAATATTGAAAATAAAGAAGGGGAAGATATGCCATTAGTTTCCAGAGGATTTTATATTGATAGTAGGGAAGAACGCCCATATGAAGTAGAAACAACATATCAATTGAAGTATTACGTCTCATCAGCATTGATTTCAATAGATTATATATTAGATCCTATTGAAGAAATGATGCGGAAATTTGAGAATAAAGTGCAATACTATCGTTATTATGTTGATGGTCTGTTTTATTTTCTGGGGTTAATAAATGATAGATTTTTTTGTAAATCCAATAATAGAGATGCTGATTTGCAGGAAAAAAAGAAAGAACGTGTTGAGTTAAACAGAAGTAATTATCAATTTACAGAACAAGACTTTTGTATTCTCAGCAACAAAGTGCCGAGGAATATTATAGAGCATCTTGATGAGAGGAATGTAAAAACAATGATGGAGAGCAGGGGAGTTGGAGGTTTTAATGTTATTTTTGAAGACACTGCTTCCGAAATGGTAACCGCAATAACATCTCATAGAGAATTTTATCCGTATAATCTTGATTTGGTAAATAGAAAAATGCTGTTCTATAATATTCAGGCAAAAGCAGATGATGTACACGAATTTGATATTGATATTTTGGAGTTGCAAAATGAACTGAGAAAGCTTCAGAAATGTGTAAATGACTTTGCCGATTTCGTGAACGGGTATTAGTGCTTTATGTGAATTGGATTATTATACAAGGATACATTTCAATTGAAGAATACGCTATTTATTTTAAATACATAGTTGACAAGCATATGATAGTGAGGTGCGAACATGAATTTTTTAATTAATAGGTTAGATAATTTATTTATTGATAGCGAAAGTTTCGAGTTTATTCCTGAAAATATAAAAAAAAAATAAATATGAATGGAATGATTGTTGGTGCAAATGGTAAGTTTTTGGTTGAACAAAAGGATATAATGGTTTTAGTTAAAAAATCTGGTTTGAAAAATCAAATAGGCGAAAATATGTACAATGCTGTATTAAGGAAGCCAATGATGTGTTTTCTAATTCCTACACAAGAAGATGAATTTGAAGCTACAAAAGAAGAACTCGATCAAAAATATGGTATAAAGTTAATACATTTAAATAATTTTGCACAGGCATTTTCTTTGGGGTGTTGGTTTATAAAAGATTCTTGCGTTACAGCCAATTTTATTTATTGGATTAATATGTTTAACGGATACAACTCACAAGACACAAGAGATATGACCATAACTATGAGTAATGGGACGATATCAGAAATAAGACTAACAGATGTTGAAATGGCAGAAGCAATTGATAGAATGTATGAAGTATATCGTTATTTATTACCAGATGAGTCCGCAATGGGACGAGTTGAAAATGCATATAGCGTGGGAACAATGGTATGGAATATTGATAAAGCAATAAGTACGGAGGGAAAAAGTTTTGCAAGAGCGTTGATAATATTACAAGAAGCTCGTAGAACAGGAGTCTTATCGAGTAAAATAGATAGATATTGTTCCGTTTTGGAGTGTATATATGCAATAAAGAAAGAACATAAGAAGAATATATCCAACATTACTGCTGCATACATAGGGAATGATAGTGAGGAACAAGAAAGAATTAGAGAAAATATGAGAGATGCCTATGGGGTGCGTTCGGATGGTTCTCACGGAGAGAATTTGAAATATTTGCAAGAAAATGATAGGGAAAAATTAATGAGATTATCGACCGTTATCGATGATTATGTTAGAAGAGTTTTTAGAAAAGCTATCTCTGTAGAAAATTTAAATTATAATAATACTTCAGAAGAAAAAGCACGTATAAGAAAATATTTTAGTGACTTAGCGAAAACGGTTTATCCCGAATGATTTAGTTTATGTATGTTGTAAAGTTGGATGCAAATGGTGTACAGTAGACACAATGGTTTTGTTGTTTTATAGAAGTGGCCAGAATCAAGCCTCCAAGTCCCCAAAAGATTTGGAGGTTTTCTTCTGCCCATTTTTAGAGGAAAGTAATTTCCGAAACAAATAATCTGTGGTACAATATCCTCGAAGTTATACAAGTAGGAAAGTACCATAGAGAAAGAGCAGAACACAAATCACACGTAAGCCGGTCTGGCTTATATATCTGAAAAACAAATCTAATCTTTTTCTATGTCAGGTGCAAAGTGGTGCTTCATGCTTATTTTTGTAGGTTTTCTAGGGGGCTGTTGCATCATTTTTTAATCCAAGGCTTAACGAAAAGCCAGAGAATGTGCATCTTTATTGCACACTCATGGCATTGTGAGGTCGTGGTAAAGATGACGTATTGTGGTGATAAGAAGAAATAGCGGGGATGAACCACAAGATGTTGTTATTATAAGCAGAGATAGAAGCTAAAAAGGGAAAAGCAGAATGGTCAGTACGGTTATTCTGCTTTTCCCTTTTTCGGGTTCTCTTGCAGAGATATCTTTGCGGAGTCGCTTTTGGGAGTGAGCCGGTCATACTGGATGACTTTCTCTCCAGTACTGACAGTAATCTTTTCTTTAAAGAGTAAAGTGTATTGTGGTTGCCCAATCGTATAATCTTTCTTTTCTTTAGGAAAAAAGGAACGACAGAAAAATCGTCCTACAGTTTCTTTTTCCTTGATAAAAATATAAATATCATTCCCAGAAAAAGCGGTGGACAAAAGGTAGTCTGCTTCAATTAGGGAAAATTGATTCTGTTTTTCATTATAGCGGAAGATCAGTTTATTGCTGTCAAAAATCTGCTCGATATAGGAAAGAGGAGTGAAGCGGTTTTCAATCTGTCCTATGTAACGACTCTTACAGATGGAAGGATAAGTGATTGTTCCGTTCAGGATTCCGAAAAAAACGGATTCCCGGTTCTGCGTTGCAATACGCAGGTCTTTTAATTTCCCAAGCCCCATGAGATGATGAAAGTCGATAGGTTTAAATTCAATGGTGATATCTACAGATTTTCCTTTGCGCCCGATAATCAGATGATACTGTGTATCCAAAAGGGAGTGAAAGCCTTCGGCTGATATCTTTAATTTATCAAATGTCTGCTGTTCCATAGATGGCTTCTCCTGATAAAGGTAGATAAGTTGACAAGATGATGATAGTAAAAAACCGTCCTGCTTTGATGCAAGACGGTTTTAAGCATTTTCTTTCGGCTAAAGCCTACTCCGGTTTGAGGTTACTGCATAACCCCTACTGAAAGCTCCGCATAACAAGGCTTTCCGGTACGCTGTTATACTTCGACGCTTGGACAGACACACGCTGTTGCCTGTCTGTTACTATTATTATATGCTGGGTGCAAAAATATGTCAAGAAAAACAAAAATATCTGTTGGTAATTGGCGATGTAAAAGAATAGTGGTAAAATAATAAACACGTATTATTGGAACTGATGTTTTCAAAATTTGTTTGGTAATAGAGTTGTGTTTATGTATTATTATATTGGTGATCGCGGAAGATATAATATTTCTTGTTTTGAAGTTATCCCTTTACTAAGATCAAAGGGGACTGGAGAGCAGATTATAAAGCAATTTTTAAAAGAGAATAAAATTGCATCGAAAGATATATGTGTAGAACCAGTAAATATAGATGCAGCTAGGTTCTGGAGAAAATGTGGTATTGAATGTTACTGTGCATCGGAATAGTTATTACTTAGAAGGTATGATATGTGTTTTGGGTTATTGTTAAATGTATTTGAACATATGAGGAGAGATTGATGAACGAATTTTACAATAAGATGAAATATTTTGAAGATACAGAGGGCATACAAGAAGAAACGTATTATCACTATACTACATTAGAAGCCTTATATAATATTGTTAAGAATAAAACATTTTGGCTTACTAGTTTAAAATCATCAAATGATAAAAAAGAATTGTATTATAAAGCATCAGATTTTCTTGAAGATTTTTCCGAATTATGCGAAACCGAACAGGATGAAAATATTAAAAGATATTTCCAGTTGATTAACAAAAGTATTAAATCGCATGAGAAGGAATTTTATAGTGTTTTTAAAGAAAAAGTCACTCCATATGAACTCTGTTTATGTGAAAAAAAGATAATCTGACACATTGGGATAGATATGCAGCGGGATGTACTGGGGTTTGCATAGGATTTAATATATCTGCTTTAAGAGTACATATGCAAAGATTGAATTCTACAGCATTTGGAATGGGGTTATATGATGTAGGAAAAATTTTTTATGGCCCAGAACAGAGAAAAATACAAAAAAAAATTTGAAGAAATTGATAGAGCAATGGCATTTGGAATAAAAAAAGTTTTGTTTAACCAGAAGTGGTATACGTAGTTATAAAGAATTATGTTTGAAAGAAGTATGGGGAGCAGGAGTAATACCAGAAATCATTTTAGGACCTATGTGTATACAAAAGCGAATTAAGGCGTTTTCTCAAATCAAATGGACTTGAGGGAACAAAAATTATGGATTCCAAGGTGCCGATAAGATGATGTCAAAAAATTTGAATATATAAAAAGAGGGGGCCATCAAGGCTGAAGTCTGCCTTCCGGGAATCCGAATCACAGCCTCAACACATGTGGAGTCGGTAATAATGATGCAGAATTGTGGATTGAAAGGAAAATAAAAGGGTTTAACCACAAAATATAGCGGATTTGGTAAAAACACTGTGTTTTTATAGTTGTTATTTTTAGAGATTATGGTATGCTTAAGATTATGAATTATTAGCAAAAATTATTGGAGTATTAATTACCAATATGATATCCTGACACATAAAAATATTTTTCAGAAGGTGAACTAAGCTGGGCTTCAGTTGTTGCAAATTTTGCAGCAACCGGATCCGATGGAATAAGATATCATTTGGATTTTATAATCTTGATGTTATCATTTCTGCTGGTTTACAGAATGTTTAGAATTTCCTGTAAATACATATTCGGAGGCAATTCATAGAAATGGAATATTTTGAACCAATTAATGAGACATCTTATTTATCCGTTCCCAATGCACCGGTATACCGTAAAATTATGCGGTGTTTTTACCGTGAATATGAGAAGATGCATTTCCAGATATATAAAGAAGATATTTTCCAGCTGCTTAAACAGGATGAGACGTTTACGGGATATACCATGGAACAGTTGATGACAGATCTGGAAGCTTTGGTCAAGTGGAAAAATCTTACTCCGATCCAGGACCCTGGAAGGGTTTATACCATAGCGGATTACAAGAATAAGCAGTATCGCTATACCATGTCAGAGTATGCGGTTGAGATTGAACGTCTCACGGTGCGTCTTGAAAATCTTTTTTTGGAATCCGGCAATTTATCCACGAATTTTTTTGTTCGGCTGGAAAAAAGCCTGCAAAAGGCAGAAGAAATAAAAGATAGCAGTCTGAAGGAGATCAATGAGTGGTGGGGATTGCTCCAGGAGGATTTTAAAAGGCTTAACCAGAATTATCAGGATTATCTGCGGGATTTCTATTCCGGAAAAACGGAACAGCTCATGAAGTCAGTGGAATTTGTAGTACATAAGGACAAGTTTATTAAGTATTTGAATGAATTTGTGCAGGAATTGCAGCGTCATTCCAAGCGGATCGGGCAAATTTTGTCAGATAATATGCCGGTGATTGAAGAATATATTCTGTCAAAAGTGATACAGAGTGAATTGGATATTCCACATGCGGTTTTGCAGCTTCATGGAAATGCAGAGCCAGGCATACGTGAAAATGTGATGGGGAAATGGAATTCTCTGAAAAACTGGTTTATAGATTCACAGGGAAATGAGTGTGAGTGCAAAAAAGTTTTGAAAATCACGAATGATGTAATAAGAAGTATTATTCAGAATGCAGCGCTGATCGTTCAGCTCCAGAATGGCGGAATCAGCAGGAAGGATGATTACCGCAAGTTTTTGGAACTGTTTTTGAAATGTGAGGATTTGGAAGAGGCTCAGAAGCTATCGGCTCATGTTTTTGGAGTACAGAAAATACAGCATTTTAAGACATTGGAACCTCGCGAGGGGGAGGGTATCAATGACAGTATTTATAAGGACGAGCCTGCTGTTTTTTTGCTGAAACCTCATACAAGAGCTTATCGGGAGAAAAAAGACCGGAGAGGATTTACAGATAAGTCTTTGGAGAAATACATGCAGAGGGAGAAGTATCTGCAGAAGATCAAACGGCAGAAAGAGATTGTTATGTATTACATCAAGGATAACAAGATCACATTTTCAGAAATAGAAGAGGTTATTTCGGAGGAGACAAGGATTACATTTTTGCAGTGGATCACGCAGGCCAATATGAATTCCCGGAAAACAGGAAGGACGGAATATGGGCAGGAATATCGTTTGACGCAGACGAAGGGAAATTGTGTGTTAAGGTGCGAGGATGGAGATCTGGTTATGCCTGCGTTTGTATTGGAGTTTATAACATTATGAATGAATTCAGAACACTATTAGAGAATTTCTGGATCTGTAAGGATACAGATAAGGAAACGTATTACAAAGTGAAGAGGGATATTCCGAATTTTCAGCGATTTATCAGGGAGCAGCTGGGCTGGAAGCTTGTTCATACGGAAAATTTGTTAAAACTAGAGAAAAGACCGGCTCATGCGGAAGGGTTTATGGGAATCGGGGAATTTATGGAGATCAGGGACTACTGTATTTTGTGTGTAGTGCTGATGTATCTGGAGGATAAAGAGGAACAGGAGCAGTTCCTTTTGTCAGAGCTGATTGATTATGTTGAAGCGCAGCTGAAATCTTATGTATCCATAGATTGGACTTCTTTTACACAGAGAAAATCCCTGGTTCGTGTTCTGCAATATATGGAGAAACTACAGATGCTCCGGGTATATGAGGGACGCAGCGAGGCCTTTGGCTCGGAGGCAGGACAGGAAGTTTTGTATGAAAATACCGGATATTCAAAGTATTTTGCAACCAGCTTTCCAACTGGTATCTCTATATTTGAATCCTGGGAGGATTTTGAAAAGACAGATTTTGAAGAATTTCAGGAAAACAGAGGCGCATTGCGCATCAACCGTGTGTATAGGCAGTTGGCGGTGTGTCCGTCTATGTACTGGGAGAACAGTGAGGACGCAGATTCGCTGTATTTAAAAAATCAGCGTCAGTGGGTTGCAAAATATATCAATGATAACATGGGAGGAAATCTGGATCTATACAAAAATATGGCATGTATCTCATTGGACGGGGACGATTGCTATGGTTCTGTTCACCCAAGAGACGCCATGCTTCCGGAGATTGTTCTTATGGTCTGTGGGAGGATACAAAAAGAGGTTTCAGAGGGGAATTTAGAAAAGCAGGAAAATGAATGTATTTACATGACAAGGGAACGCATTTCACACGTGATTTTGTCCTGCCGCAGAGAGTGGAGCAGCGGGTGGAGCAAAGAATATCGGGAAATGGATGAGGAGCTGCTTGTGGAGCATGTGTTAAAATATATGAAAACCTGGCTGATGATTCGAAATGACGGAACGCAGATTACCATATTTCCGTCTGTGGGAAGGACAGCAGGAGTTTATCCGGAGGATTTTAAGGGAGGTACCGGGGAGTGAAAGACCGCTTTAAAATGAACCGTATAGGGTTCGTGAATTTCTGGTTATATGATGAAGAAGAGTTTGAATTTGTGGATGGAAAGCTTCTCCTGCGTGGGCAAAATGCGTCTGGTAAATCCATTACAACCCAGAGCTTCATTCCCTTTATATTGGACGGTGACCGTACGCCGAGCCGGTTGGATCCCTTTGGGTCCAGCGACCGGAGAATGGAATATTATTTCCTGGGGGAAGAAGGGAAGGATGAATCCACAGGATATTTATTTTTGGAATTCAAAAAAGAGAGGTCGGAAGAATATCGCACCATTGCCATTGGACAGAGGGCAAAAAAAGGAAAACCCATGGACTTTTGGGGTTTTATTATTTTGGACGGGCGAAGGATTGGCTATGATCTGAAGCTGTACAAGGAGATTGGTTCAAGCAAAATCCCTTATGACAGAAGGGAAATGAAAACAGAGCTTGGAGATGACAATTTTTTTACGACGAGCCAGAGTGAATATAAAAAAGCGGTCAATCAGTACATTTTTGGATTCCGGAAAGCGGAGCAGTATGAGCAGTTTATTAAATTGCTTGTGAAGGTCCGCGCTCCCAAACTTTCCAAGGAATTTAAACCCACCAAGGTATATGAGATCTTGAATGATTCTTTGCAGACGCTGACAGATGAAGATCTGCGCGCTATGGTGGATGCTATGGAAAAAATGGATGAGATTCAGGAAAGCCTGGAGATTTTGAAGCGAGCCTTTGATGATGTGAAAATCATACGGAATGAATATACCAGGTATAATCAATATATGCTTGCGAAAAAGGCACAGGCTTATATTGCAATGAAGCAGAAGATAGAGACAGAACAGTGCCAGCTTGACATACAGGAGCAGAAGCGGCAGGAGACAGAGGAGGCCAGAAACAGCAAGAGCCGGCGTCTGGCTGACTTAGAGGAGCAAAAAAAGCTAAAAGGAATTGAGCGGGCTGGACTTCTGGATGCGGATCTGGAGGGAATCGACCGTAAGTTAGAGCAGGCCAGGGGAGAGAAAGAAGAAGCTGCCGGGAAGGTTGCCGATTGGGAGAGTAAGATCCGGGATTATCAGGAAATGATCTGGCGGGGAGAACGCAGAGTGAAGGAGATCATGGCCTGCCTGGAACAAATACAGCAGGAGATTGGGGAAGCCAAGTTGGAACTGGGAGAGCAGCAGGAGATTATTCAGTGGGATCAGCACGAGGCGGCTCTTCAGATGATAGACAGAGGCGATCATGAGAAAAGCGGTGAAATTGTAAAAAGCCTTGATTCGCTGAAAAAACTGCTGGCTGAATGTAAAAGGGAAATACATGAGTATGAGGAGCGATCCAGACAGTATGATGAACTTGCGGCGCAGCTGGAGAAACTTCATACTGAAAAAGCAGAGGCTCAGCAGAACTTTAAGGCTGCACAGGAAGATGTTGTCCGCTGTGTGGATCAGTGGATCACAGATATCTATGCAGCAGAGAAAAAATCCTCTCAGTGGAGTCCTGACAGCGGGATTCTTCCAATACTGGTGGAGAAAATTCGGGAGTATCAGTCGGCAGCAGATGCAGAAACAGTACAGGCGCTTTTGCGCACCGATTATGAGCGCCAGCGCCAGGGACTCATGGATCTAAAAAGCAGTCTGGAATATCAGAAGAAAATCCAGGAGGAAGAACTGGATCAGGAAAAAGAAAAGCTTACATGCCTGCGGAATTCAGGGGAATTGGAGCCGGAGAGGGACGAGAGTATAGAGCGTTCAAGAAAGGCGCTTAAGAGGGCTGGTATCAAAGCAGTACCTTTTTATAAAACTGTGGAATTTTCTAAGAATCTGGATGAGACGTACTGTGCAAGGCTGGAGGCTCAGCTCCAGAAAATGGGAATTTTAGATGCACTTGTAGTATCTGCGGATGATTTTGAGAATATCAGAAAGCGGTGTCCCGGTTTTTTGGATACGGTTTTGTATGTGAAAGGGAATGGAGGTTCCGGCTTTTCCGGTCTGACTGTCAGCGAAGAGCTGGAACCTGCTCTGAAAGAGACCGTTCAGAGGATTCTCAGCAATATTTATGAAGATAAAGAGGATGGACAAGGAATTTACCTTGGGAAAGACGGGACTTTCAAACAGGGGATTCTAGCTGGTAAAGCAGGCAAAACCGGCAGTGTTGAGTTTGTGGGAGTTCTGGCGAGAAAAAGACGGAAGGAACAGAAAATCCGCGAGCTGGAAGGCCGGATTTCTGAAATTACAGAAATAATTGTAAGCTTGGAAAAAGAGATTACAGCGGTGCAGGAGCATTTGGAAAAGCTGCAGGAAGAATATCAGAAGCTCCCTGGCTTTTCAGAGATTAACGCTGCCTTAGACCAGGAAAGGGAATGTGAATACAAGCTGCAAAGGACATGTGAGGAATGTGGGAAGAAAGAGGCGCAGGAGCGGCAGCTGATATTTAAAAAGAACCAGCAATACCAGACAATGCTGCAAAAGTGCAAGCCATTTCCCTATGGCAGAACAGAAGAAGCCTATGAGGAAGCCTATAATGCGCTGGAAGAATATAGCCGCATCTGGCAGGAGATCAGGCAGGCAATGCTGCAGCTTCGGACGGCTCAGGAGAATCTCAGTACAGAGAAGGACAGGAACGTTCAAAGTGAACAGCTGATGGATGATGCTTTTGCAGAGAAACGCAGCTGGAGTGCGAAAGAAAAAGAGAGCGAGATTCAGATTCGGCAGTTTGAGGAGTACCTAAACCGTCCGGAAATTGCAAAAAAGGCTGGCCGCTTAAAGCAGCTGAAGAAAGAGCTGGAAGAAATTGGAACCGAGTGTGATACTTTAAAAAAAGATTTGGTTATTCTGGGGGAAAGGCTACGGGTGATTCTGGAAGATGAGCCAAAACTAAAGGAAAGCCTGCGCCAGAAAATTATAGCAGAAACCTGCCTGAGGAATTATTTTGAAGAGGAGCTTGCGCTAAAACTGGTATTTGACAGAGAAAGCCAGGGAATCTTTGAATGTGCTAAGAGAGCGGTGTCGGTATTGCGGGAAAGCGATAAGAACAGAGAGCCAACGGACCTGCTGCAGGCGCTGCATCAGGTATATCAGCGCCATAACGGAAGTCTGGTCAATTACGGTACATCTTTGGAGGAATGTTTTGACACGCCGGTGGAGGCAGCTCTGGAAACAGAGGCTGCTGGCGCAATACGAAAGCGGGTGCGGGTCGTTTCCTCATGGAATGGGAAAAGGGTATATCTGGAGGAATTTTACGGCATCTTGAAACAGGGCATTGATGAGACGGAGCTGCTGATCCAGAAGAAGGACAGGGAACTGTTTGAGGATATTTTGTCCCAGACCATCAGCCGGCAGCTTACGGACCGGATTGCAGAAAGCCGGAAATGGGTTTCGGATATGTCGCAGCTCATGCGGGAGATGGATACCTCTATGGGTCTGATCTTTTCACTGGACTGGAAACCCCGTAAAGCAGAGAATGATATGGAGTTAGACACCGCGGAGCTTGAACAGATTCTGCTCAGAGATCATATGCTTCTGACCATAGAGGATATAGAGAGGGTTGCGGCGCATTTTAGAAGCCGAATCCGCATGGAGAAGCTGAAACTGGAAGAAAAAGGCGACATGATCAATTACATGGATCTTGTCAGGGATGCGCTGGATTATCGCAAATGGTTTGAATTTCACATGTATTTCAGGCGTGGAGAAGGAGAGCGGAGGCTGTTGACCAATGCGGCGTTTAACCGTTTCAGCGGTGGAGAAAAGGCTATGGCCATGTATGTTCCTCTTTTTGCAGCAGTCAACGCACAGTATAAAAAAGCGGAGCAGGAAGACCATCCGCGAATCATTGCTTTGGATGAGGCATTTGCAGGAGTGGATGACAAAAATATCAGTAGTATGTTTGAACTTGTGCATAAGCTGGATTTTGATTATATCATGAATTCCCAGGCTTTATGGGGATGTTTTGAGACGGTAAAAGGACTTCGGATTGCAGAACTTTCAAGGCCCCAGGATTCGCAGATTGTTTCAGTGATCCGTTATACATGGAATGGACGTGAGAAGATATTAGATGTGCAATAATAAAGAATGTGCAAATTACTTTAAAAGTCAGCGGGCATATCACAGATGCTTTGAAGAATTTAGAAAAAAATGGAAATCTTACGGAAAAGCTGCGGGAAGAATTACGCTTAAACAGACTTCGGAGGAAGAGCGGCGGGCAGTGGGCGGCATAATCGGCAAAGTATTTTATGAGGGAACAATTCGGTTTTCTTTCTTGGAATTTGAACAGGGACTGCAAAAAACACGTTTCGCGCCGGTGGATATGAAAGCGGTGCTGGAGGAATATTTCGGGGAGCCGCTGATTACCACTCAGGGGCGGCAGAGAGAAGAGCAGGAGAGAAGAAAAAAGTTTCTGGACAGAAGCTGCGGATATTTTGAAGAAAATGCCGGAAGAGAAGCTGCGGCGCTTGTATGGTTGCGGAAAATGATCTCTGAGAAAAAATATGGATATCAGCTGTTGATGAGGGAGTACGCAAAAGATGAAAAGCAGGCGGAACTGCTGGTGCGGAATGTAGGGAACGCAGTGATGAAGCTAAAAGAGCTGACGGATAAGGAAGATGAATATCCGTTAGCCGTGCTGGCTGCTGAGATAACAGATAATCCCCATTACTTTGACCGCAGCACAACAGCCGGATTGCTTTTTGTACATGCAATCTGCTGCTGCGAAAATATGGAATTGCCCGAAGACGCACATCAGTGGCGGAAAATGCTGACGCAGGTTTCGATTGTTCCGGACAATATATCCTCCATGGTTCATGGTTATGGACTCCGGCTGCTTACTAAACAGGGATGGCATGGGGCCTATGATACGTTCTGTGAGCGAAAGGAACCCTATGTTATTACCATGGAGAATATGAAAGGGATTATCGGTGTACAGGCAGTGGGGGAGAAGGCGTATATAGTTGAGAATGAGATGGTCTTCAGCTATTTGATTCATAATTTGAAAAATTCGGACTATACCCTTCTGTGTACTTCCGGTCAGCCCCGTTCTGTGGCACAGGTGCTGATTACCTATATTCTGGCCAGTGGGTCAAAAATCTACTATAATGGAGATATTGATCCGGATGGGATCTGTATTGCGGATAGACTATGGAAGAAATTCGGGGATCGTATTCATATATGGAGAATGTCGCCGGAGGATTATGATAAAAGCCTCTCAAAAGAAAGAATAGGGGATATTGGAAGAGCAAAGCTCGAAAATATAGGTCATCCTATATTGAAGAAAACGGCAGAGTGTATGAAAGAAAAGCAGCTGGCCGGATATCAGGAAAATATGCTGAAAGAGTTGCTGGAGGATATGCAAAACTGAGGCGGGGATACAGTTAAAAATTAGGTAGGACATCTTAAAATCTTATGGTTCAGCCAAGATTGTATTTCGCTTAGGGGGAATCATAATTATTTCTCAATATATGCGGAAGATATCATTCTGTTGCAGCAGAAAGGCAATATAAAATAGCTATGACAGGTGGATTACAATGGATAAAATGGAAATTATCTTATTTACAGATGGCCAAATTATTTGAGCGCAATGTAAAAAACAATTGAAAAACATATTAATAACGCTTTGAGAGAGGAATTGCAAGACCAACCTGCAACTGTCGCAAATTTTGCGATAGTTCAAAAGGACAGGGAAAGAACCGTAGTGAGACGGGTTGATCACTATAATTTGGATGTTGTAAAAGCGTATAATATTAAGTAGAGGAATTTGTCTAAAGGGAATAGCGAGGTGAGAAATTGGATAATCGAAATTATATGGGAAAGAATAAAGATGGAGTAATATTCCCTGTTGCTCCAAATCTTTCCGAGATGAGTGATGCTTATTTGAAATTTATAGAAGAAGTGAAACATAAAATATATGAGGAAGTTTGCGGATAGTTGGCCTGACTTTGAAATTGTGCAACGGGTAGTTGCACAAATACCATGGCGAACTAATATTTCTTTAATGGACAAACTGAAAGATGAAGAAAGTCGTATTTGGTATGCTTATAAAGTAATTGAAAATGGCTGGAGTAAAACGATTTTAGACTTGCAAATAGAAAGCAGACTAATGGAGCGTTCTGGTAGGAGTGTTAATAACTTCTCGGAAGCACTTCCGCCAGCGGATTCCGATATGGTTAATCAGGCGTTTAAAGATCCGTATCTGTTTGATTTTCTCGGAACGGATATGCCTCGGCGGGAGATAGAGATTGAACGGCAACTTACTGAACATAATCAGAGCTTTCTGTTGGAACTGGGGCAAGGGTTTGCGTTTGTAGGCCGACAGGTACATTTGGAAGTAGGCGGTGATGATTTTTATCTCGACCTTTTGTTTTACCATCTGAAGCTGCGGTGCTTTGTCGTAATTGAGCTAAAAGCCTGTGACTTTGAACCAGGATTTATTAGCCAACTAAATATGTACCAAAATGTGGTTGATGATATTCTGCGACACCCGGACGATAAGCCAACTATTGGTTTGCTGTTGGTATAGGGTAAAAACGAAACTGTAGTAGAGTATTCTCTGGCCGGCTACCAGAACCCCATTGGCGTGTAAAAGTAGATGCGACATGAAACGGTGCTTTTATTTGTGATGTAAATAAAGTTAGACAAACGAAACTCCGCCAAGGGTGAGCCACGTCTTTTAGACATCATTATTATCCACTCACCACATACAGAATGTTGCGTGAAATTAGAACGAAGAGAAAAATAGAAGAGGATAATTTTATGGAACCATCGAAACGTGATTGGAAACTTTATAGAGAAAAAGTATCTGGTTGGCAGGAACATTATATGGAGCGGCTCATTGAGGATTATGTTGCTTACTTAAACAGTAATGAACCTGCTTCAACAAAGTTTTGGACAATGGAGAAGCGTATGAGACAGGATAAGAAAACACCTGGGGTCTGTATAGAACTTAGTAAAGGAAATATGATATTTGATCTAGTCCGTTTTTTGCAGGATGAAGTAATTGTATTTGATGATTTGGACGAATTTTCAGAGGAACTAAGGGAAAACGTAAAGCTTTTGAAGGAAAGATTCGGCTGATTAAAATGTAAAAGGACGGACTACTACGAATGGAGGTGTGAGTACAGATATGTATATATGGAAAAATGTAACCGAATTATTTTCAGAATCGAGGGCGTAAAAAATTCTGTGTCTATGGGAGATTAGTTCCTCTGATAAGAGATAGATATGTAAAATTTTATTGTCGATTTTGTGACTTTTTTACTTTATAGGAAACTCCACAAATCGGCAAAGATGGTGTATAATAGACTGGAAATAAAAAATGGCATAGCAAAAGAGCGAAGATGCAACTTCGCCATTACGTTGTCTATGTAGTTTTTTGTTTTTGGTTTAGGCTGCACTATCTGACGGTAGAGAAAGGATAAGGCGTATGGATCTATCCATATCCCATAACCTTTCGATAGCGTTCAAATAGTGCAGTTTTTTTGTGGTAAACTTCTAAAACCAACATAGAAGTGCCACACTTCGGGCATCTGAGCGGATCATAGCCAAAGGCCAGAAGAATCGAATTACGCCAGTCCAGTAATCGGGAAAGATATTGCCGCTTCTGATGGGATAAACATTTCCGGAGATTTTTTTCCTGTTTATGGTGTTTTGCATAAATGTCGTAGTAGCGGACCATTTTAAAGTGCCTGTCAGGGATATGTACGATCAGCCGTTTGATAAAGTCAATGGCAGGGATGCATTCTGTGATTGTTTTATGATCCTCATGGCGCTGATAATGGAACGTCACACAATCCCCGTCATAGGCATCAATCCTGGAAGTGGCAATGACAGGTCTTCCAGGATATCTGCTGATGTATTTAAGGGTGACATCAGGAGGACACAGGTTAGGTTTGGCTCTAACATAAAAGCCTTCGGGATGGCCTTTGTAGCTCTGATTCTTAAGCTTGAAGAACATACGCAGGATGACATCCCTGACCGAATGGAACAGGCAGTTAAGGAGTGAGTGGTCCTTAAGAAAAAAGCTACGGAGTTCTTCGGGGATTGTAAAGACACAATGTCTGTGGTTGCGGAAAACAAACGGATAACCAAATATAAAGAGAAATGGTGTGCATAGAAAAATGCCTGCACTCCAAACCGAAATGCAGGCATCGTCCGCATTAAATTTTAGATATTTCACCTGTCTGCTTGACAAGGGGCTGATCAAGATTATGCAGTATACCTGACGGGCATTTGCTTACGCAAATCAGCATATATGTTTTGTGAAATACAGACTATATATACATTTCAAATTGGATGATAACGGACTATTTTGAAGGCCTGTTACGGGTGATACCGGCCATTTCAAAGTCCTTTCGGGTCAGTACTTAATCACATTATAATTCCGGAAAAGCTGTCATCTATTATCATCATACCATTATCATGCCATCATCATTCTGTCGCACTCCATCATCCCTCCGGATCCTTAAAAATAGAAAATCCCGGCGGAAAATAAGTAAACAGCAGAAAACAAATCAATAAAAGAAACACGGCCATGGATGTTACATGGCTGTATTTTTCCAACAGACAGCTCCCTGACAGTCCGCGGTATATGAGAAAGGCCGCAATGACGCAGATGTAAAATATTGTTATATCCACAGCCAAAATGCTATGTCCCAGCGCGCTTGTATAAGAGTAATACAGTACCGGCATCAGGAGCGTTCCCATAAGCAGTCCTGCGTGAAATGCAGATATACGGCAGGCGTCGGTCTCGCCCTTTAAGCTCCATAGTCCAAACAGAAGCATGGGGAAAAACAGCAGTTTCATATGTTCCCAGACAGACTCGTTGACAGGGGCGATAAGGCCGATAAGGGGATTGCGGCCGGACCAGCGGTAGGTGAAATGGAGAAGGGTCCCCAGTAGGGATACGGACAGAATTCCGGCTATTGTTAGTGAAATATTCATACGCACCTCCTGTTACACTGTATGAAATAGGGACATATGATAGAACATTGGACAAAGAACGAAAGGGCTTTTGTTTTCTTTTTGACAAATATTATAAAACAATGTACACTGAAAATGTAGTTTAAAGTCAGGAATATGCCTACGGAGGATGACATGCTGAGGGATAATAAGGAGGACGGATTCAGTCCGGGTTCCATGCTGCATTTGTGGACGGCTCAGACAGACGCAGTCCTTGATTGTATCAGGGAGAATGGATTTTCCCAGGTAAAGATGGAATTTATTGACAGGAAGTATGAGGAGAGCGCCTGGGTGTTTAAGGAGGCGTATGGATTTTTCAAACAGAGGGCCGGGCTCTTGGTCAAACCGCCTGAGGGAGCTGAATCTCCTATCTGGCTTTTTTTCGACCGGAGCTGGGTGTATTTGTCCCAGGACAGTTTTCTGCTGGAGCTGTCCATTCCCAGGGAACGAGCGGTCCTGTTTGGCCGTGAAAGGTGGCAGAAGGTTCTGAATCTTTCCTATGTGGGAAAGGATCGGGAGGACGAAGCCCGTTTTGAACAAAAGATGAACCAGATGGGTGTGTCTGCTTACTGGGAAGTGTATCAGTCTCCCTTTTACCCATACTTGAAGTCGGAAATCAAGAAGAGTTGGAACCGCATATTTGACATAGACAATATGGAACAGACAAACCTGGGAGCCGCCGTATGGCAGATCAGACAGGAGGATGTGGTGGGGATTAATTCCCATTCAGCTTCAGAAGAGAGGGATGGTTTCAGTGGAAAATGAACGAGTGAGGAGAAAGTATTTTAAGGATTTAAACAGAAAGGTTTACATAGAGAGGGCATTGGAAATCATTAGGGACGAGGGGACTGAAGCCATTTCCATACGCAGGATGGCCAAGGAATTTCAGTGCAGCACCACCAGCATGTACCGGTATTTTGAGAATGTGGAAGAGCTGCTCTATTATGCCAACCTGGGGTATCTGGATGAGTATCTGGAAGAGCTGAATATTCACGAGAAGGAGTGGCGTGATATCTGGGACATGCACATTGGCATATGGGAATGCTACT
>ENA-ORSX01000707-ORSX01000707.1-human-gut-metagenome-genome-assembly--contig:-NODE-707-length-30972-cov-3.929909_pt1 | contig 30972 bp, 50 predicted proteins | sample MGYA00241904_ERZ509172 | MGnify/ENA primary metagenome ERZ509172 (study PRJEB26280, sample SAMEA2338795) | human gut metagenome | biome: human gut; feature: human-associated habitat; material: faeces...
TAATTATATATAAAATCTGCACGTAAATCAAGGGATTTCCCGGTCGGCGCACATCATCACGCTGTCCGGTGCCTCCCGCCGGAGATTGACACTCTTGCGTTGCAATTATATAATTATATAAAGTTTACCTAGGGAGGGAGTACGGATGGATGGGACCAAGAGTGGAGCCGCCCCCGAGAGGACGATTCTCTCGCTGTCCATAACGGTGGAAGACAAGAGAAAGCTGAAGATTATGGCAGCAGAGAGGAACACGACCATCGCGGCAATCATCCACGGGTGGGTGAAGGAGCATTGTTCCGACAAGTCGGAAGAAAGCACAAATTGAGCATTTGCGGACGAATCAAAAAGCATTTAATCAATTGAGATTGAAATAGAAAGTGTCTAAACGAATGGAGGTGATTCATTTGGCGAGAAAGAAATCAAAGCTCAACGACAATAACCTCGCCATCGCGTACTATCGCTACTCCTCCCACTCGCAGAACGAGGCGAGCATCGAACAGCAGCGCGAGCTTGCCCACGAATGGGCGGACGCGCACGGGCTGAAAATCGTCCGAGAGTACGAGGACGCGGCCATATCCGGCACGAAGGAAGACCGTCCGGGATTCCAGCTTATGCTGTCGGAGGTCGCAAAAATCCGTCCGAACACCCTCATCGCGTGGAAGACCGACCGTCTGGGTCGCGATAAGTACGTGCTGGCGATGGCGAAGAAGACGATTCGCGACGCGGGGTGCGAGATACACCTGCTGGCGGAGAACATCCCGACGGACACCGCCGAGGGAATCCTCATCGAGGGGCTGATGGAGGCTCTGGCAGAGTATTACAGCCGGAACCTGTCCGTGCACATCCAACGAGGGATGGACTTCAACGCCGAGCACGCGAACTTCAACGGCCATAAGGTGTTCGGCTTCAAGACGGAGAAGGTGGACAAGAAGCGCAAGTACGTCATAGACCCCGATACCGCGCCGTTCGTGCAGTTGATGTTCACGAAGTACGCCGAAGGAGAACCCATGCAGTCCATCTGCGACGAGTTCAACGAGGCCGGTCTGCGTACGTCGAGGGGTAACCCCTTCGGTGTGAAGACGATGCACAGGATGCTCAAGAACCGCGCGTACATCGGCGAGTACAGGCACGGCGAGTTCGTCGTTCCCGGCGGGATGCCCGCTCTGGTCGACGGGGAGACGTTCGACAGGGCGCAGAAGCGCCTCGCCGAGAACAAGCGCAAGGGTTCCCAGAGGGCGCGAGGAATGGACGAGGATGGCGCTCCTCGCTACTGGCTGACCGGGAAGCTGTACTGCGGCGAGTGCGGGGAGACGATGCAAGGTGTCTCGGGCACGAGCAAGACGGGGCGCACGTATTACTACTACTATTGCTCCGCCCAGCGGAAGAAGCTGTGCGCGAAGAAGAAGGTCAAGAAGGACTGGATTGAGGACCTCGTGACCGACGTCCTGAGGTACATCATCGACGACTCGGAGAACCTGATGTCCCTTGCGGTGGACGCCGCCGTGTACTACAAGGAGCATTACAAGGAGACGGGATACCTCGAAGGTCTGGAGGCGAAGCGCAAGGAGGTCGAGAAGGGCATCGCGAACCTGATGAAGGCAATCGAGGGCGGTGCGCTCAGCGACACCCTCATAGAGCGCCTGAACCAGCTTGAGGCGCAGAAGGCATCCCTGAACGACGCGATACAGGCCGAGAACGTCAAGGTCTCGCTGTGCGAGGATGAGCACAGCATCAAGGCGTACTTCGAGAAGTTCCTTCACGCGGACTTCGACAACCCGGAGACGCGCGATAAGATATTGGAATATTTCGTCGATAAGATTTATCTCTACGACGAGAAGCTGGTCGTGACCTCGTGGTATTCGGAGGATAAGACCGAAATCACGTGGGATATGCTGAAAGGAGCGGACGGCGACCCTTTTGTTAAAGGGGAAGCCGCCGAGTTCGACTGCTTCCCCTTAGGCTCCACCAAATAAAAGTGCCAAGTTGGATGTCATCGAAAAAAAGCCGATAAATAAAGGCTTATTTGATGATTTGTCCAACTTTTTTGATTGGAATCCGTATTTTATACTTCTCTTCCCCGATAGAAAACGAAGCAGGATTTGATACATCCATCTTTCATTGTAGATAAGCGCAGAGTATGCTATGATATTTTTATCAGGATGATAAGGGAAAAGGACGGGATATTTCTGTGCCTTCCTTATCAAAAGGCTAAAAACAGCATGCACATAGCTAATTTCACAAGAGATAAATCATGGGTTCATTATCTATTATATATAGATTGCAGAAAAAAGGAGGAAAACCATGTTGCAATTACGAGAATTCACAGAAAGTGACCTTGCACTGGCCGAGGCTTGGCTGCATAAGGCTCATGTAAGAAAATGGTATGAAATTCCACAGCTTGGTGTTACGCTCGAAGACTGGATGATGGAATGTAAAGAGCGAAACGGAAAATATCAATGGATCACACATCTCATTGTTATGTGGCAGGAAAAACCGATAGGTCTATGTCAGTATTACAAGGCTACAGATAGTGAAGAAGATTTTGGTACACTACCACGCATTGGAACATATGGCATTGATTATCTTATCGGTGAAGAAGACTGTATTGGTAAAGGCCTTGGAAAAGATATGCTGAAATTGCTGGTAAACAGGATATTTTCTTTTCCAGACGCCTATAGAATTACTGCTGACATCGATAGGGAGAATCACGCTTCTGAAAAAACATTGCTATCCTGCGGCTTTACCTTACAGAATCCGGTCAAGAGCCGGTACATATTGTTGAAATCGGAGTTTATTAAGACTAGTTAGCATACCGGCTACCGAAATGGTTTCTTCTCAGACTGTGATATAGCTGCTGCAGCGGTTGTCGAAATACCATGCGATAAGGAGGATGCTTATGAAGCTCACAGATTTTTCTGATACATTTCACGTCCGCAGACTCTGTCCAGAGGATGTGGAAAACATATATGCGCTATGCAAGGCAAATAAAACCTATTACAAATACTTCAAAACAGCGCCAACACATGAAAATATCATGGAGGACTTATCCCGCACTCCACCGGGAAAGACTGCAGACGATAAATACTTCCTCGGCTTTTTTCAAAAGGATCAGACACTAATTGCGATTCTGGATCTGATCTTCGATTATCCGAAACCACAAGTAGCATATATCGGTCTGTTTATGTTGGATGTTTCAGAGCAGGGAAAAGGAACAGGCTCCAATATCATGAAGGGAGTTTTTAAACAGCTTGCGAATCAGGGAATCACCTGTGTGCGTCTTGGCTGTATACACGGGAATGTGGAAGCTGCTTCCTTTTGGAAACACAATGGATTTTATTCACTTAAAGAACAATTACAGGCTGTTGATGATCAGGTTGATTTAATGGAAAAGGTGCTGTAAAAACAAAATATAAACCCGATAAAATCAATTCTCTAAACATCGGGTTTTCTTATGCGATTCCGGTTATACTTTGAATGAAAGGAGGATGGTGATGGAGCTGATTACAGGAATCAACAGGGTCATGGCTTATACGGAGCAACATTTGAAGGAGGATTTGGATTGCGCTAAACTTGCCCAGCTTAGCGGGTGCTCCTATGCGGATTTTCAAAGAGTATTCTCATTACTGAATCATATGAGTTATCTGGAATATGTCAAAGCGAGAAGGCTATCGCAGGCTGCTGTTGAAATTATTCACAGCAGGAAACGCATACTGGATATTGCACTGGAATACGGCTATGAAAGCGCAGATGTATTTGCGGCAGCTTTTCGCAGAGCCTTCGGCTGTTCACCGAGCCAGGCCAGAAAACAGAATCTGCAGCTTCCGCTGTTTCTGCCGAGATCCTTTGCTATCACTGTGCACGGAAATACAGAAATGAAATATGAAATAAAAAGGAAAGCCGGTATGCATCTGTCCGGTCATTCCGTGATTTCTACACAAAATGAAAATCGTTCAATAAAATTTTGGTCGGATGTAAAGGCAGATGGCACATTGCAGCGTATGATGCAGGAAGCAGCTACGGCAGTTTCCTACGGCCTGTGCTTCGGATATGATAAGTACGGCAATAACCGCTATATGATTGCGGTGGAAGGTATGCTGTCAGAGGAGTATGAGGCCTTTGCGCTTCCCGCGGCAGATTGGATGAAATTTCAGAACACCGGACCGATAGCTGAGGGCTTACCTGCATTGTGGAAAACTATTTATGCAGAAGTGCTGCCAGCGAGCGGATATGACCGAAATGAAAGCATGCCAACCGTGGAGCTGTATGGAGAAGGATCATGTGAGGCAAAGGATTATCACATGGAAATATGGATTCCGATTATTCGGCGGTGATGCTGTACAGGCATACTTATAAATTCATGAACTGTTATACTTTCACGTTAGTAAAGGATTCACCAAGCTGTAAAAGAAACGCAGCCGGTGGATGTAAAAACATAAGCATACAAAAGGAGTGCTCATGATCGTTGCCGTGCAATGGTTGTGAATACCCCTTTTTTGTGTGTAGAGGATAATGCGTTTTCTGGTGCGTTAAAGTTAAAAAAAGAAGATTTCACCTTGTCGTTAAACACGAAAGGGATTGATCTTCTAATCTCAATGGATATTTTCCGGCTTACCTTATGCGTCCTTCAACGTATTGAAGGAAGGCAGAACATGGGCTCTTTGTTTTGCCAATACTAAAATGATTGTGGAATTCGCTGAAACACCATTATATGCTGCTGAATTTATAGGCTGTCAGCTTTCACTCAGAGCATTGATATATTTCTGGAATGCTGTCTGATACTGGCTCAGCTTGTCTGTTTTTAAATCCAGACCGGATTTCGCCTTAATTTCATTGCTTTGAACGATTTTATCGGATTCCCTGATGCCCTTATACAGCTTTTCCCATGCAAACTTCACATCATCGTACTTCTTATCCTTTAATCCGTTCACAAAGGTGTTGTATTCCTCAAGCTTTGCAATAGCTTCGTTATACTGCTTTAATGTCAGTTCGATGTCCAGCTCCTCTCCTGTCGCAGAAGTACCGCTGGAAGTGTAATACCCGATATCACATAAACCGACATTCCAGATATCTGTAACATACCAGTCATTGATTTCACGCAGCTTGGCACTCACTTCCTTTGTAGATAATTCTGTTGAGCTTTCATCATTGCTTTTTGGTGCTTCCCCGCTCTTATCATCATTTCCTCCACCGCATCCGGTAAGCATAAGCATTCCTGCAAGTAAGACAAATAACAGCTTTTTCATAGAAAACGCCTCCTTTTGTTTATCATATCATGTTTTATCCGGTTTGGTGCAGGAAATCGTATGGTTTTGTATGTAAATATTACCAGTGAAATAAAAAAATCCGACAGCTTTTTACTGTCAGATACCTAGGCAGGCCGTCATCAGATACTGATTTGTGAGAATGAAGTTAAAAGTCAGGTATTCTGATGACGGTATCGTTATTATAAACGAATTTTGCATAAAATGCAATCATTTATTTATAGTATAGTAACTAAAAAGATTCTAAAATACCGTGTAAATATTACATATGGCATAATATAAGTTTAAATTTAGATGTTATGGTAACACTTATACTATAATGAACATATAAGTGGTGATAGTATGCAAAATGACGTGATGACTGATAAATTTATAGATTATGTGAATGACAGAATTGAGGATCTGGATATGACGAAGTCTTCTCTTGCAAGAAGTGTCGGGCTGGATAAAAACTCTGTAACAAAATATCTGAAAAAGGAACGGACGATGCCTCTGCATGTCGCTTTGAAAATAGCGAATTATCTGAATATGGATATCAGCAGAATCTGCGGTATTCAGACTGAGCAGGTGCTGATGCCGATAGAGCTGAATCTGATGCGGGAGCTGCGCAGTATCCGGGATGAAACATCACAGGTGCGTCTGACGCTTGATTTCATAAGTATTACCAAATCCTTCAACTCCTCTCATCGTTAGCACCGAGAACAAGACACCGGTTTGATGGTGTCTTTTCTGCTGTCTTGGCTTTTTTGAAGCAATCAGCTATAATGTTCATAATCAGGAGGTAGCCTATGAGAATCAATGAGAAGCGTTTATGGAATCATATACAGACACTGGGGCAGATTGGAAAAGCAGAAGATGGAAGTGTAACACGGCTTTCGTTCACGAAAGAGGATGAGGCGGCAGCTTTTCAGCTGACGGAATGGATGCGGGAAGCCGGTCTTCACGTAACGATTGATGCCTGTGGTAATATCATAGGTACGCTGAAGGGAGCTGAACCAAACCTGCCTCCTGTTGTTTGCGGCTCCCATTTCGATACGGTAAAGGAAGGCGGAATATTCGATGGCTGTCTGGGAGTGCTGACAGGTATTGAAGTATTGCAGACCATACGGGAAGCAGGAGTACAGCCGCAGCGCTCCATCATGGTCATTGGCTTTCGGGATGAAGAAGGAAACCGTTTCGGATATGGCATGATTGGCAGCCGCTCGATTTGCGGGAAAGTGGAAAAAGACGGACTGCTGTCTGTGGATCATAAGGGAATTACACTTGCACAGGCAATGACACAGGCAGGCTATCATCCTGCGTGTTATGTGACTTGCCAGCTGTCGTCGCTGGAAGCTTTTTATGAGGTACATATTGAGCAGGCTGATGTTCTGGCAGCACAGAATCTCTCCGTGGGAATTGTTGAGGGGATTGCCGGGCTGGTGAGATATACGGTCACAATATATGGCAGAAGTGCACATGCGGGGGCAACACCGATGCATCGTCGTCATGATCCGGTAACCGCCATGTCCCGCTGGATTATGCACATGACGCAGCTTGCGCAGCAGCAGCCGCATACGGTGGCTACAATCGGGGAAATTCATACCTACCCCGGCGCCTGCAATATCATTTGTGATCGTGTGAGCTTTTCTCTGGATCTGCGCTCTCTGGATGATGCTGTCATACAGCAAATACTGGATGTAATGCAGGAGTTTGAAGGAATGCTCGAACAGGAACAGGGAGTACGGATTGAACGCCGCCTGGAACAGCAGCTGCCGGCGGCGATATGTGATGAAGGCCTGAAGCAGGAGCTGGAGGTCTGCTGTAAAACACTGCAGCTGCCGATTCTGCGACTTGCCAGCGGTGCCGGTCATGACTGTATGAACTTTCAGGGCATTTGTCCCACAGCGATGATCTTTGTACGCTCTCAGCATGAAGGTGCCTCCCACTGTAAAGAGGAATACAGTACACAAAAGGACTGTGCAGACGGGTGTCAGCTTTTGCTGGAGGCATTCCGGAAGTATTTGTAAGCATTCAGGAAACAATTACCTATGCATAGACGTTTACAGTTTTGCTTCCTCTTTGGTATAATGAACACTGTTGTGCTCACCATATAATGTCGGGATATGGTCGACAGTCTCTACATCTCACCGTAAATGAGATACTATGGTGCTTCTTCTTTCATGGATATCATGGAATATGGTGAGGACATGGTTAAGGAGGAAAATATGAGCAAAATCGCAGATTTTTTCAAATTTAGGGAACGCAATACCAGCTATAAAAAAGAGCTTATCGCCGGTATCACCACGTTTATGACAATGGCATATGTTCTGGTTGTACAGCCCGGGGCAATCGTCGGCTATGGGGATGCCGCATTTATCATCGATGCCAACGGTGTCATGATTACGAAGGAGGCAATTGTTGTCACCTGTGCCATTATCAGTGGGCTGATTACGCTGCTGATGGCATTGTATGCAAACCTCCCGTTTGCACTGGCAACCGGTATGGGAAGCAACTTCATGTTCGGGGCACTGATTCAGAGCCAGCAGCTGTCCTTTGGCGGTGCTATGGCAATGACTCTGATTTCAGGTGTTATTTTTCTGTTGCTGACAATCTTCGGTATCCGTGATTTGATTGTTAAGGCGATACCAAAGAACATTAAAATATCGATCGGTACCGCAATCGGCTTCTTTATCGCCTATCTGGGATTCAAAAATACAGGGATTGCAGCCTTTACGGAAAGCGGAATGGGCATGGGGAATTTCACCGATCCTGCTGTTATGCTGGCCGTTCTGGGGCTTGTTATCATCGCTATTCTGACAGCGTATAAGGTGAACGGTGCTATTCTGATCGGTATCGTTATCGTTACGCTTCTGGGAATACCGGCAGGGGTTACCACAGTGCCGTCTACCTTTGCCAAGGTTCCTGATTTCACAGGGCTGGGCAATGTCATGTTTAATCTGGATTTTAAATCCGTATTCAGTTTCTCATCCGTCATTCTGATCTTTACGGCGTTCTGCGGAGATTTCTTTTCTACGCTGGGGACAATTCTCGGTGTCAGTGCAAAAGCCGGCATGCTGGATGAAAACGGGGATTTACCGAATATCCAGCAGCCGTTTCTGGTAGATGCCATCGGTACCTGTGTCGGTGCGCTTACCGGTAATACGGTCATCACCACCTTTGTGGAATCCAGTGCTGGTGTGGAAGCAGGCGGACGTACGGGATTTACAAGTGTTGTGGTATCCGTTATCTTTATGATTATGGTATTTCTCTCTCCGCTGGTGCTGATGATTCCCAATGCGGCAACCGGACCGGCTCTGATTTTCGTTGGCTTTTTGATGATCAGCGGCTTTAAGGATATTGATTTCGCAGATTTTACAGAATCCTTCGGACCGTTTGTCATGATTATGTTCACTGTGTTTACAGGCTCTATCGCCAGCGGTATCTCTGCCGGTATTCTGGCATTCGTACTCATCAAAACAGCAACCGGTAAATTCAGAGAAGTACATCCGATCATGTATGTTATGGCGATACCACTGATTTGTTATTTTATATACGGGTAAAGCAAAAGATGCATGAGAGTGCATCTTTTTGAGAAAGGAAGTGTTGTATATGAAGCTGCAGCCGAAGGATAAGAAACAGCTGCTCAAGGCGGCTCTTGGTGAAATTCCAAGCGATTTGCTGATCAAACATGTTCAGCTGGTCAACGTGATTACCGGAGAAATCTATCCGGCCAATGTATTTGTTTATGATGGTATGATTGCACATGTGGAATATAAGAATCTGGATGCGGATCTGGACAAGGCAGCGACCGTTGTGGATGGACAGGGACACTATCTGATTCCCGGCTTTCTGGATGCGCATGAGCATATCGAAAGCTCCATGATGACGCCACGTAATTTCGCAAAGGCAGTTCTTCCTCACGGGACAACGACCGTGATTACCGACCCGCATGAAATTGCCAATGTATGGGGCATGGAGGGCGTGCGTTATATGCATGACAGCGGAGAAGATCTCCCCATGCGTCAGCTGATCGATATTCCAAGCTGTGTGCCTGCCGTACCCGGTCTGGAGAATGCGGGAGCGGATTTTCTGGCAGAACAGATTGAAGAGCTTTGCGGCTTAAAGCGTGTCATCGGACTTGCGGAGGTTATGGATTTCCTTGCCGTTATCCATGGTGAGGACCGTATGATGGATATTCTGAAGGTTGCGGAGGATCGCGGACTGTATATGCAGGGACATGCACCGTATGTCAGCGGGCGGATGCTGTCTGCCTATCTGTGCGGTGGTCCGAATACCTGTCATGAAACACGGGCATCGGATGAGGGCTTGGAAAAGCTGCGCAGTGCAATGTATGTGGATGCCAGAGACAGCTCCATCACAAAGAATGTAAAGGATATCTGGGAGGGTGTTAAGCAGGTGAAATTCTTCGATCACCTGTGCTTCTGTACGGATGATCGCGAAGCGGATGATATTCTGAACAACGGACATATGAATGATGTAGTCCGCAATGCCATTCGATGCGGTATGGATCCGGTAACAGCTATTAAGAGTGCTACCTATAATACGGCACGTGAAATCAAAATCGAAAACCTGGGAGCGATTGCACCTGGCTTTGTGGCAGATATGCTGCTGGTGGAAAGCCTGGAGGAATTGAAGCCGAGTCATGTATTTTACAATGGTGAGCTGGTAGCGGAAAATGGAAAGCTGCTGGCAGACATTAAGGATGAAAGCTATGCTATTGAGCATCGTAATTCCATGCATGTGAAGAAGCTAAGCGTTGAGGATTTCCGTATCCAGGCTCCTGTGGAAAACGGGACGGTTAAGGTGAATCTGATGGAGTATAAGGATCTGCTGTTGTCCAGCACACTGGTAAGCTGTGAGGAGCTTCCTGTGGAAAACGGTTATCTGAAGCTGAATGATGATGATTTGAAGTTTGTAGCTGTCGTAAACCGTCATGAGGGACACGATACAGTTGCACTTGGTGTTGTGCGCGGCTTTGGTACGACAACCGGAGCTCTTGCTTCAACGGTTTCTCATGATTCACACAATCTGACGATTGTATACGATACTGCAGAGAACGCGTTGCTTGCCGCAAATGAGCTGATTGCCTGTGGAGGCGGCATGTGTGCGGTAAAGGACGGAGCTGTGCTTCATACCTTGCAGCTTCCGCTGGCAGGACTGATTTCGCTGAAGCCTGCAGAGGAGCTGGCAGTTGACAATGCACTGATGAAGGATGCGAATCGTGCGCTCGGTCTTGTGGATATGGAAAACCCGCTGCTGAGAATCGTAACCCTTGCTTTACCGGTTATCCCGGAGGCGAAAATGTCTGATCTTGGACTGATTGACGTTTTAAAGAAGGAGATTGTACCGCTGTTTGTATAAACAAGGCGAGTGAAATACGCTTAGTTTGTAATAACAACAACAGTGACAGCTGTTCATCACTTAAGGAGCAGGCTATGGTCTCGCTGCTTCTTACTTGGAAGCAGCGAGACCAGAACACTTTGAGAGATTGGGAATCAGGCTTATCAGCTTCGTGCGATGAGTCTGATTCCTTTGTTTATAACTGATAACAGCGGATAAAGCTCTGTTTTATAAAATCTGCTTCCTGTATTAAGACACGGGTATAAAACGGTAGTTAAAAATGGTATTTAATTTCAGTAATGCAGAAATGATTTATGGTACAATGAAGCTGTAATCGTCGTGCGTATGGCATGGGGAGGAGACTGTTATGGAGATAAGCAGAGAGGATCACCGTATATTTATAGAGGAACAGGGACAGCTGCCTGCAGAGTTTACATTCCCCTTTGTGGACAAGCAGGTCGTGGATATCAATCATACATTTTCCGATGTATCCCTGCGCGGACAGGGGATAAGAGGCGCACTGATGAAGGAGGCGGCAGCTGTGATAAGGAAGAAGTGCTGGAAATGTATGGCATTTAGTCCCTATGCACTTGCCTGGATGAAAAAGCATGAGAAGGAACAGGATATCTGGATGAAGGAGGAACCACGATGAAGCTGGCTTGTATATATATCAATGCACTGCATTTTCGTGATACGGTAAGCTTCTATGAGCAGCTGCTTCAGCAAAAAGGGAAGGAAGTTACTGCACAGCGATGGGTGGAGTTTTCCTGCGGGCATACGCTTGCCGTGCTGCATGCGGAATATGATGCGCAATGCGTACAGAAAGAACAGGATGTGGACGAACACTATAATGATGCATATGTCGAAGACTGCATACAGACGGTGAACCAAGGGAATGATATAATGGTTCAGAATTATGTTTGTGAGGATTTGCAGTCAGAATATACGCGTTTGAAAAATCTGCAGATCGGACCGCTCTCTCCCTTATATTATGTTTCAATCTCGATGCCTTACTGGTATTTCAATATCACAGACCCCGAAGGAAATGTCTTGGAAATAACCGGGCCGTATGCTTCAGGCAAAGAATCGGTATAGTCAATCCCTTCCGGACACATACTAAGAATGGAGTGTGATGAACATGGAACAGAAGAAAAAATCCTGCTGTGACAGCGAAGAGCTGCTGCATGGTGAGGAAGCAAAGAAAACAGCCGGCAACAATCAATGGACGAACAATAACCTGAAGTATTATCCGGATGAAAGAGATCGTCAGGACGGTCCCGGCGGAAATTGAGAAAAAGGAAAGACTGAGCCTTCTATACCGGAAGATTCAGTCTTTTTCTTATCACGTTAGGACATCGTGTAAAGGAAAAAAGAAAAGCAGCTTAACAATCAAAGAAGGCTGCCTGGATTACCTATGGCTGATACATGGTGAGTAAAGTGCAAATGACTCTGCCAGTGTTAAAGTCCCGGCTGTAGCTTTTTTTTATTTTCTTTTTAAAGCAAGCTTATAAAATAGTTTATGTAAGAAATATTATCATTTCTGATATGATATACAGCAGCATGAACATGTCTTGCGGCTGTAATTATCAGACATCGGATAAAATTTGCTGGATGGTGATTTCTTTTAATTTCTTTCGATATTCCAATTCCGCACCATGCAGATAATGCATGATTTTTTCTTCCTTTTCCTTTACCTGCTTTCTGGAATCAAACACCCGATCGACAAGGCTTGTACTCACAGCAAATTGCTCCTGCCCCTCGATGGCATTAAACAGGTCCAGAAAGGTGATGCGGGAGGGGGTTTTCAATAATACAAAGCCGCCGTTTTTACTGGCGATTGAAGAAACGATCTTCGCTTTGACCAGCTGCCGCATGATTTTTTTTAAATAGGAATCTGATACGTTCAGCTTTTTACTGAGCTCGCTGCTTTTTACCGGCCGGCTGCTTGTACTTATCAGCAGCACGATACAGATTGCCTGCTCTAGACTGCCGCGTATTCTCATACTCTCACCTTCTATCATGTATAGTATAGCTGTTTTTTCTTTGTCTTTGCAAGCCTTTTCCTTAAATCAAGCCGTCTTTTTCGTGTGAATTTTTCATAACAATTCTAAACTTTCTGTAAAGAGCGTTGACACAAGCATATAATGTACTATAATTCCAGTATTCCGTGGATATGGTATATCTATGGATAGAAAAGAAAGAAGAGGATATTATGAAGGAAGAATGGAAAAATATAGCAGGCAGTACATGGATCAAGGTTGTGCTGGCAGCGATTATTGTGATTCCCATGCTGTATTCAGGTATTTTTCTGGGTTCTATGTGGGATCCTTACGGAAATGCGGATAAAATACCGGTTGCAGTAGTAAATGAAGACAATAAGGTTACCTATAACGGTTCCAGCCTTCATATCGGGGAGGATCTGGTTGCGAATCTGAAAAAGGCAAAGGAAATGGATTTCTGCTTTGTCGATGCCGCAAAAGCCAGCCAGGGCTTAAAGGATGGCTCTTATTATATGATTATAACGATACCTGAAAATTTTTCATCAAATGCAACAACGCTCATGGATAAACATCCGAAAAAAATGGAGCTCAGGTATACAACGAATCCCGGTACCAATTATATCGCCTCGAAAATGGACGAGACAGCGATTGCAAAAATACGGGAACAGATTTCCGCTACTGTGACAAAAACCTATGCCGATACATTATTCTCCAACGTTCAGGTGTTGAGCAGCGGCTTGAAAACAGCGGGAAAGGGCAGTCAGAAAATTCAGAACGGATTATCCGACAGTATTGCGGGGAATCAGACCATCACGGATAATCTGAACACTCTTGCCTCCAGTACACTGACCTTTCAAGACGGAAGTGAAACACTGAAGCAGGGACTGCAGGCTTATACCGATGGAGTGGCACAGCTGCAACAGGGAAGTGAGCAGTTAATGCAAAGCTCTGCTGTATTAGATCAGGGGGTGAATGCTCTTGCGCAGGGAACCTCCGATTTGCATAAGGGCAGCTCTCGTGTTCTGTCTGGTATGCAGGAGCTATCCACTGCAATAAAATCAAGTACCGACAGTCATGCTGATCTACTTGCTTATTTGCACGAAAAAAATACCGGCAGTGCAGATAGTCTGAAGCAGGTTACACAAGGGGCTGCGGCATTGGAGGCTCAGCTGCAGACAATCATAAACAAGAATACAGATGCGAGTCAGAGATTGAATGCAGCCGCACAGAAATTGAAGGATTTGCATGCTTATGAGGATACTGTGAATCAGCTAACAGAAGCGGCAGCGGATATGAATGATTTAAATCAGCAATATGCTGTGCTCAAGACAGGGCTCTCTAAGCTTTCCAAAGGAAGTGAGGAGATGACAGGACTTCTCAGCGGAAACGATCAGGCATTGGCGCAGCTGCAGCAGGGTCTTTCCACTGTACAGCGTTCACTGGATGCACAGGGCTCCACCGCGGAAGCCATGGGTCTGATACAGGGTATGCAGCAGCTTCAAAGCGGCCTTGCAGATGCTGATAAAGCCTTATCAGGTGAACAGGGACTGGCTTCCGGGATTCATGCTTATACAGAGGGCGTAGATACGATTGGAAACGGTCTTTCCACCTTATCACAGAAATCTACGGCTTTAACAGCCGGTGCAGCTCAATTACAAACAGGTACGACACAGCTGAACTCTGCGATTCCTGCTTTACAGGGCGGAATCACACAGCTGCTAACGGGTAGTGATTCTCTATATCAGGGAGCCTCAGCATTAAACAGCAGCAGTCCGACATTATTAAACGGCTCTGCTCAGCTGCAGGGCGGCGCTTCTCAAATCAGCAGTGGTGCTCAGCAGCTTGCGCAGGGCTCCAATACACTGGGAGGCGGTCTGTTACAGCTGAAGGACGGTTCCCATACGCTGACAAGCTCGCTGCATAAGGGAGCTGAAGAAAGCTCGGTATCAGCAACACAGAACACAAAGGAAATGCTGGCACAGCCGGTGGTCACAACTCATCAGGAATTGAGCAATGTGGAAAACAATGGTACAGCGATGGCGCCCTATATGATGTCTGTCGGGCTGTATGTTGCCTGCATGGCCTTTACTCTTATGTATCCGCTGTTGAAAAACACAAGTAAAACGACGTCCGGTTTGCGTATGTGGGCTTGCAAGGCTTCTGTTATGTATACGGTCTCCACATTGATGGCAGTTATTATGATCGGTGTGCTGATGCTGGTTAACGGCCTGTCTCCCTATCAGACGCTGCTTACCTTTGCCATGGCGGCACTGGTTTCCGCAGGCTTCATGTCCATGATCGTTTTCTTTAACATCACCTGTGGAAAAATCGGAAGCTTTATTGTTCTGATATTCATGGTATTGCAGTTGGGGGGAGCGGCAGGTACCTATCCGATTGAAACATCCTCCGGATTTTATAATGCGATTCATCCGTTTATGCCATTCAGCTACAGTGTGCATGCATTCCGCAATACGTTGGCAATCGGCGGATCCATTACACCGGATATTCTTGTCTTTGCAGGTATGCTTGTAGTCTTCTCTGTTCTTTCCATTCTGTTTTATCGCTGGAAAACAAGTGTCAGTGAAGAGCATTTTGAAAAGACATTGCTGGCGCAGTTTCATTAGTGCTTATGTAAACCAGCATACTTTGAACATATTATAAGCAATCTGAAAAGGACTTATCGAAGCGATGCAAACGTTCTGATTACTTTGCGGCCGATAGGTCTTTTTTCATCTGCTTCCATGCATATAGAAATGAATTTTTCATCTTCTATATGCTTGTCCTATGCCTGTTATCAGTATTTTCATATTATGCAGTGAGGTGAAAGCCTCAGGTTAGGAGGAACTTATATGAAGTATGCGAATGGTGCGTGCTGTCCATGGATTCCCAGGGAGCGGGAAACTAATGATGAATACTGCTATGATGATGTGGACTTTATGGAGCAGCAGCCCAAACATCAACGGCAGCAGGCACAGATGCCTGGTATGGCCTATGTACCGATGCAGGTATGGAAAAAACCGTATGAAAGAGAGATTGGGTTTCAAAGAGGAACAATTTTTCATGCTCTTGATAAACCCTTTCTCGGTGATGAGGGGGCGTGCTGATGATGAATAGAAAGCAACTGCTGAGAAAGCTTCAAATGCTGGATTTTGCGATTCAGGAAACAGCACTGTTTTTAAACTCACACCCTGATGACAGACAGGCAATGCAGTATTATCAGTCTGCCGTGAAGGAACGCGAGAAGGTTGCAAAGGAGTATGAACATCTTTGCGGACCATTGACAAATCGGCAGAATCATTCGGATAGCTGGGAGTATAGTAAAGGGCCCTGGCCATGGGAAAGGGAGGATTGATGTATGTGGACATATGAAAAGAAGCTGCAGTTTCCGGTGAATATCAGAAAACCGGATCCTGCTTTCGCAAAAATCGTAATTTCGCAGATTGGCGGTCCGGATGGAGAACTGGCTGCCTCAATGCGTTATCTGAACCAGCGCTATGCCATGCCGTATGACAGTGTACGTGCGATGTTAACGGATATCGGAACGGAAGAATGCGTACATAAAAGTTATCCGTCAAAAAAGCCCTTATTTATGGGAGATTTTCGGGTATAGGTAGAGTGTGAAATTATCTGCGGTGCCGCCATCGCGTATGGAACGCTCTCTTTCATACTTGACACAGTGCAGGACTTCCTTCAGCATGGAGTTCTTTTCAAGGGCACTCATATTCTCGTACTGCAGGAGAAGCTGCTCTGTCATCGGGATGATGCTGGTGGCACTTTCAATGCGTTTGTTCTCTTCTATTATTTCCTGCTGCAGTGTCTTCTGCTTCTCTTCGATTTCTGTTATTCTGGAGGATATCTTCTGAGAACGCTGCAGGAAGGTGTCCACGTCATAGATGCCTTTTTCCAGAAAGTCGTGAATGTTATCATTCTGCTTGTTCAAATCCACTGTCTCTTCCCGCAGATCCGCCAGCTGGTTCTGCAATATCTGAAGAACACTGTCGTCGATCTGTGTGTGGCCATTGCTGATTCTTAGTTTTTCTTCCTTGATATATTCTGCCAGAACTTCGATGAGCTTCTGTTCAACATCATCAAAAGGTGCACTGACATTCCTGCATTTATTGTTGGGGCATATCAGCCCGGTTCGAATGTTTTCTCTTTGATACGGACGTCTTTGCATCTTGGCACCGCACTTCGCACAGATCACAAGCCCTGCCAGTGGATTCTTCATTTCTCTAGCGGAGGTTGGCAGCGGTTTATGCGTAGAAAATTTCTTCTGAACCTGGTCGAAGAGCTGCTGATCTACGATAGGTGGATGAATACCGTCAGCCAGCAGGTAGTCATCACTGCGGGGACGGCTTACAGATACGGAGCCGTTCTTTACTTTTTTACGCTGTCCTCTCCACCCCCAGCGGATCTTGCCGACATAGATGGGGTTCTGCAGGATATCTCTGACAGTAGGGTACACCCATTGTTTACCGGTCTTGGATGGAATGGCCATTTCGTTCAGCTGATCAGCAATGGTGGAGATGCCATGTGCTCCATATGCATACCAGCGAAACATCATCCTTACGACCTGTGCTTCCTTCTCCAGCGGTTTTAATGTGAAGCCCTTGTCGTTCTCTATCTTGATACGTTCATAACCGTATGGGGGCCTGTTGCCCACATATTTGCCTTCCTTAACAGATGCCTGTCTGCCGTTGTTCAGTCTGCGTTTGATCGTCTTATATTCACGGCGGGACATGAAAAGTCCAAACTCAAAATACTCTTCATCGAACTCGTTGTTTGGATCGTATGTTTTAATCGGTGTGATGATCTTCGTATCGGACAGCTTGAAGGCCTGGGCTACGATGCCCTGGTCGATCGTATCACCTCTTGCAAGACGTTCTACTTCCATGACCAATACGCCATCCCATACACCCTGTTCCACTTCAGACAGAAGCTGCTGCATCATCGGTCTGGACGCAATGGTTTCTCCGGATACGACTTCACGATAAATGTCAGCAATCGGCAGGTGCTGACGTCTGGCAAGCTCCAGGAGCGCTTTCTCATGACGGGCAAGTGTTTCTCCTTCACCACGCAGCTCTGCTTCTCTGTCGGCGCGGGACTTTCTCAGATAGATTAGATATTGCATGTTGATACCTCCATTTACATTTTATGCTTAGTTGTGGTAAAATAGAGGCATAGAAAAAGATACGACTGGGTAGGTCATTTTTCTATGCTTGATATCAGTTGGCGCTGATATCGGACACTCTCTGTTGGCGCAGGGGGTGTTTTTTTTATTTGCTTATAATGTCATTAAAAATTTTCTGATATTCTTCAGCTTGTGATGCTTTTAAATCTCCGCTGATTCTAAGGAGATACTTTCCATTTCGATACATATACTCTTGTAGAAATTGCATCTTTTGTGTTATTGATTTAATATAATCATATCTTGCTACAGCATCATCTTGTGTATCAAACACCTCTATGGATCCACCTATTGGATTTTTTTTATCCTGTTTGTATCTTTTGTCTGAAAATGCTGCTTTTCCAGTATAGGCACCGGTTTTACCCATTAGCTTATTAGGATCGGTATCGGCTGTATATACAATGATTTTATCAATGTTTTTGCTATCTTTTTTTAGAGCATTTGCAATTTCCTCGGCGGTGTAGTCCTTATTTGTCTTGATATCAAATAAAGCGTTCAAAAGAGGAATATCCTTTTCTGCGTATACACAGTACCCGAGATAGCTAACTCCTGCTATGAAAACGGTAGCAATAATAATAAGTATTATATTAAGTGTGCTAAGTTTTAGTTTTTTTTTTACTATTTGCTGAATGCTCACGTATTTCTTGCTTTGCATCTTTTGATTTTATCAACGATACAGCTGCAAGTACTGCACAAATCAAGCACCAGAATGCCCAGATATTCAAATCCTTAAAGTTCCCCGCCATTGTGAATCCACATAATGCCGCAATGCCATAAAGTATTATGATAGCGATGTTACCGCCCTTTGTACCTTTTCTGGTAACGATTGACACGATACCGCCAGCAAGCATCATAATGGATACAATCAATCCTGCACTACCACTTAACTCCCCAGATGCTTCTAAAGCATTTACTGTTCCAGCAGCACAAGACTGCAACAGCACAAACAAGCAAAGTACGATAGATAAGATTCCAGATACTAGTTTCCAAGTTTTCATTTTTTCCCTCCATTGCTTTTTATGTAAACATCACCTGATGTGTTTACTAATAACTTTCCCCAAGCATATTACTGAATCATTTATATGAATATCCTCATACTTTTTATTGTGACTAATCAAAACACCGTCACCAAGTTCTTTTACAAATGCTTCGCCATTGATCATGAAGATACCAATTTCACCGATATTTGTATCTGACTGCTTCTTTATCAGTAGCGTATCACCATCATGATAGGTAGGTTCCATACTGTCTCCATTTACACCGATAGCAAAATCAACTTGCATATTATCCATCTCATTTTCTATTTCTATCATTTCTGGTGGAATGTCATCGAATACATATTGCCCGGTTCCGGCAGATGCTACATGGCCATAATACGGAACTAATAAAGGAGGTTGCAGGGCTATAAATTCTTTTGCATGCTCTGTCCGCCGTTCATATTCTTTTTGTAAAACTGTATCTACCATATCTTTTCCGTGTTCATCAAGAGCGCGGTATTTTTTTATTAAGTTTAGTTCATTAACAGTAATACTATTTGAATTGACAACTTTTTCCTTTATATATCCATCAGCTAGAGCATCTGTTTCCAAACCTAGAATATCGCATATTCTCATAACTTTTTTTACACCCGCATTTTGAATACCACTATTCAACATGGATTGAATCGTAGTCGCAGGGATATTCGCTTCTATAGAAAATTGTCTTATACTTCTATATTTGTTTATGATTAGTTCTCTTAGTTCATCTTCTAAAGACATATCTATACCTCCATGTCTCAATAATACATTAAAAGCATACGAAATTCAATACGTATGAACGAAATTAAGTAAAAATATTCGAAAAACAGTTGACATAAAACTTAATTAAGTTTATCATATGAATGTGGTGAACGGAATTAAGTTCATCATCGTGCTTGAATAAGCATAATGATTTAGAGCCGATTATTACATTTGGGCTGTATAATTTACTTTTCTAAAAAGAATGTACAGAGCTGGACTGCCAATCCAGTAAGCCATTGAAACGATTTTATAGCCTCTTGCTATTGCACTCTTTACAACAGATGGCTTTGAGGTACAAAATTTCTTTTTTCTCATTATATCACCTCCTTTGTACAGAGGCTCTAAATCACCTAAATTATACCATAGAAAGGGTGTGAGGATGATTTGTATTATATTTTAGAACGAGAGTTAAAAAAGAAAGGTTTAACACGCAAGAATATTTCGGATAAATTAGGTATTTCTATTAGCACTGTCTCTTGCAAATTGAATGACCATTCGGAGTTCACCATTAAGGAATGTAAGGAAATTCGTGAACTTTTAAATTTTAATGGGACAATCGATGAATTATTCAAAACAGAATAGGAAAGGAAGTGAGAAAATGAACAAAAGGAAAAAGAAAAAGGCTTTGTCCAAATCTGCCAATTTGAAAAAGCCAATTTCATTATTGATTGATGGTAAAGAGATAGCCAAAACTATTTGTCCTTATCTAGGTCGCCATTTGCCCATTGATGATAAATCTGGAGAAAGTCGATAGTTGCAGTCATAGCTGTACCGACAATAGCTTTTGCTACTTCGTTTTGATATTTCTCTAAACCTTCAGGCGTTGGTTCAAAACTAATCGAAACACCTTTAGATAGTGGAGATTTATCAATAACTTTAGCTACTATTTCTTCATCATTTATCAACTTTCGAAAATCATTAAAATTCTTACTCACGGTTTCACCTCCCCTCACAGACATTATATCATACAGGAGGTAAAGATATTTTTGAAACCAGTGATTCAGATTAGGAAGGAGCGGTAGATGGACACTGTTAAGATTTTAAAAGATGGTTCTCTTTTTGTTGAAAACGATTACGAAAGATTACTAATTACACACAATGGTTATTATAAGTATAAAAAACAAAATACAAATTGCAAAAAAAACTATATTGTTCTATCGAACGGATGTATTGGCTATATCGCTGATATATGCAAATGTGATGAATGCCAAAAGCGTGGCGAAGTAGAGATTTTTATCAATGGATTAGACAATCAGTATTTGGATTGTATTAAACATCACGAATTATTCGATAAAAAAATCGTCTTGAATGTTGGAAGGAGTATTGAAGAGCTTTCACAAGAACACGATAGTTCTCAAATCGCAAAATTTATTTCCGATATTTATCAAAATGAACTATTTAAAACGGATTAGGAGGTGTTTGTGTGTACAATCCATTAGATTATCCATTTCTTGACTACAAAGGAATCATTGCTGCATTAGGAAATATATGCTCTAAAGACAAAGCACATGCAATCATAGACGAACTTGAATCAGCTGTGGATGGTGACGGTAATCCATTGATTGATGAATCAAAGATACCGCCTTTTGGCAAACGAGTTGTGCCGACTGAGATTTTCTGCAAACACTACAAAATCAAGCGCAGAAAAAAGAAAGTGGAGCAGGAAAGGAAGTGAGAGTTGGAAATATGGTTTATATATCTGAACGAATCACTAACTTACATGAGTATGAAAGATCGATAGCTATGTGTAGAACATTTTACAACATGGCAGTGAGTGCAACTAATCTCGAGGATAAGCAGAATGCATTGCAATCATTGAATGATGAATTATTGAAACTGGAGAATTATGACTTCTGTATAGAAAGACGAAAAGTCGATTACTGCGAATAACCGTCTTTTCTGATATCAATTATGGGTTTGAATCCCTTTAAATTTGGGCAATCTTGAATGTCACAATAGCGAAATAATGCAAACTCTTTATTTTGTTTCATTCTAGGTTTATGGAAATTCTCCACTATAGGACAATAAGCAGCTGCGAATTTAGCAATATATTCTTGTTCATCATCAAAATAATATTTTGCTTCAATCGTTACATCGGTTGGCCATTTAGGGCATTCACGCCTTTTGCTAATGATTGTACAGTATGCCATGATTCCTCCTTTCAACGATATTATATCACACAGGAGGTAAAGATATTTTTGAAACCAGTGATTCAGATTAGGAAAGGTCAATTCAAAAGAATACGCATACCTTATAAAGGAGGGATGTAATGGATGTGACAGGAAATGTGATTGCAGATTACATGAGTGGGAATACCCATATCGTTATATTGGATGATGCGATAGAACCAGAAGAGGAGCAGGAGCTCATCTATGAACGTGTCAGAGGTATCATCACAAGATCGCGTCTGCGTAGACAAAAAGAAAAGGATGCTCACCCCGTCGAAAGTGCAGCATCCAAACTCAAACCCTTATAAAAAGGATACGCCTTTATTATAAGGGATACATATGCGAAAAGCAAGGGGTGTGGTTAAATGAAAAATATACGCGTAGAAAGTAGTAAAAGCATAAAAAAAGAAAATACGTCGAGCGAGAGCAGACACCATACATGGTCGATAATTTATTATTACTATGACGAAAGCGGAACGAGACATGAGCAGATAGTAAGAGAGCATTATTCAGATACTCCATCGTCCGAAAAAGTTTACACCTCAGCGATGAAGGGTGAAAAAATAATAAATATTATTGTGTTTTCTCTAATAGTATTATTTTCAATTTTTGTCACTACATTGATGTTCATTTATCCAGAGTGATGCTTTCTTCTTTCCTCTCGAAGTATTTATTTCCATTTCTATTTTTATTGTGGAATTCATATTTGGAAAAAATTTATAGAACAAATAGCCTTCTCCTATACCATAAGATTCTAAACGGATGGGCATTGATAGTTGCTCGCGCATATCAATATTTAAGCATTCAATGGTGTGACCATTAGATCTACGTAAAGGTAGAATGATTGAATTTTCGTCCATATCATCAACGGGATCTGTGATTGTATCAATGCCATACTTATATATCCAATATTTCTTATTGTTGATAGTCGTTACGATACTGGAAATAGTTATAGGATCTCTAGATTTATTTATAAATCTAATACCAACGATAGCTTGCTTATCAGTAACAACGTGCCAGTGATTATACAACTTGTCAAAATAGAAGCTGGGATAGTCTTCTTGCGGAAATTCAATTTTAAGGTTTGTTCTGCCTCTTAAAAAATTTAATAAGCTTAAAACGAGGCTACAGCACCCAGTAATACATCCAATTAATGCAACAATTTGAGTTAATGTCATGAAACCACCCTTTCTTATTACACATAATCATAACATAATTGTCAGAAAGGAGACAATAAATGGAATTACAAACATTCAATAGTACACAATTCGGCGAACTGAGAACAGCTGAAATCGAAGGAAAGATTTATTATTGCGGTAATGATGTCGCAAGAGCATTAGGATACATACGCCCGAGGGATGCGGTTGCTCTACATTGCAAGGGGGCGGTAAAACACCGCACCCCTACAAATGGAGGAATACAAGAACTAAGTTTTATCCCCGAGGGGGATGTATACCGCCTTGCAGCACGAAGTAAACTGCCACAGGCAGAGAAATTTGAATCATGGGTATTCGATGAGGTATTACCGCAAATCAATCATACAGGTGGATACAGAGTACCTCAGAATCCTATGGAAGCATTACAGCTTATGTTTGATGCTCAGAAGAACACAGATATGCGTGTAACCAATCTGAAAGAAGATGTGGAGAATCGATTTCAGGACTTACCTTTAGTGGGTGATGAGCCAGAAGAAATTGTTTCAGAGGTAAACGCAATTGCTTTGAAGCTATTGGGCGGTAAAAAATCGAACGCCTATAATGACAAATCGCTGAGATCAAGAGTGTACCAGGATATATGGCATGAGGTTAAGCACAAATTTGGTGTGCGAAAGTACAAAGCTATCAAACGTAAATACATACCGAATGTAAAAGCGGTATTAGAGGCATACACATGCCCTCAGAATTTGCTGGAAGAAATACTAGCAGTAAATCAACAGGATGTATTATGTGGGAATACATAGTATTAGGTCATGCAATATTAACTATATACCTGGTAATCAATATGTATAACACTCTGCGTATGGGGGTTATATGCGATCCGATAGTTTTACTGGAGGTACATCATGATAGACATGTATAAATGGGTTGAGGGCTATGACCCATACAGGAGAACGCCAGATAATTATTATGACGAAATTGTATCTGATGATGAATCAGCAGACCAGCAGGCGGAAGTTGAGGAAGAAGAAAGAAAGGAAACAGCAGTGGAGAGAAAGGAAAGAAAATGAAAACAATAACGGAATTATTGGGTGAGCTTATACAAGTTGCATACGGATGTAAAAGGCACGATGTTTTTGTAGATTATAGTCCACACGTCAGCAGTGTATCCGTATGTATTTACTTCGATAAATGGAGTACACACAAGGATGCGAACGAAAATCATTGCGTTTATTTAGATGAAGAAAACGCAGCGCAGAAATTGAAAGCATTGATCGGATATATCAAACACTTGAGCAAGGAGGGGAACAAATGAACGAAAATAAAGACGAAATCGCTGTTGTTGAATACAGTGTCGAAGGAAGTAATATCAGACTTACTCCAAGTATTGTGCAGAATTTCATTGCAGGAAGTGATGCAGGAGAGATTACAATTCAGGAGTTTAAATTCTTTTCGGAATTGTGCAAGGTCAGAAAGCTCAATCCATTTACAAAAGAGGCGTATTTAATCAAATACGGGAATCAGCCTGCACAAATGGTCGTCGGAAAAGATGCTATCTTGAAAAGAGCCATCATGAACCAGAATTACGATGGAAGAGAGCAAGGCATCATAGTGAAACTTTCTGATGGCTCTATAGATTTCAGGAAAGGAACATTCCGCTTAAATGATGAACAGCTTGTTGGCGGATGGGCAAAAGTGTATCGCAAAGATATTAGTCATCCTACGGAAATCACAGTATCATTTGATGAAGTTGCACAGCGTAAAAAGAATGGAGAACTCAACAGTAACTGGGCTACGAAAGGCGCAACTATGGTAGAAAAGGTTGCGCTCGTAAGAGCACTGAGAGAAACCTTCGTGGAAGATTGCGGAGGGATGATTGATGCTGATGAGGCATGGGATGCATCGGAAATCAACGGAAAATCGCAAATACAGAAGCCCAAAAAGGACGAACGCCTCGAAGATGCGACAGAATGGTATGGTAAATTGCGCAAAGAACTGACTGCAAAAGGATATGATTTTCGAAACAAAGAAAATAACGACTTTATAACGATGGCAGCTGGTATCGCTACACAGGATATCAGCGTGTTAAATGTAGATCAGATAGAAAAACTATGTAATACCTATGAAAGTATTTTAGAACAGGAGGACAATGGATGAAATTATTGAAAACTGATAACAGTCTTTCGATTGATGCAGAAAGAAAGATTATTGCATTTAAAGAGGCTATGGAAGCTATCCAAGAGCAAGAAAAGGAGTTTAGAAATCAGCTTATGCAAGAAATGAAAAAGAGAGGAATCACCGGTTACAAGGATGAGAACATCACTATCTCATTGGTACTGGAAGGTGAATCTGAAAAATTCGACACAAAAGCATTTAAAAAGAAATTCCCTGCGATGCATAAAAAGTTTGTAAAAATAACGCCGATAAAAGAGCACGTACGATTAAGCATTAAAAAAGGGATAACATCAGATAATATGATCACTGATGTTACTCCAGAAGTCGAACAGATAAAGGTAGTCACTAATGGCGAAATCGAAGCGTTCTAAAGCCTGCGACATATCATCAAAAGTGAGACAGATCGTTAAAGAACGGGATGGCAGCAGGTGCATCTGGTGTGGTAAATACCTTTCTTCCCCTCAAATCTGCCACTATATATCCCGTGGAGCAGGAGGGTTAGGAATACCACAAAATCTAGCTTGCGGATGTGTAAAATGCCATCAACAGGCAGACCAAGGGACACACACTAAGAGGTTTAAATCCGCGATGAGGGAATACCTGAAAAAATGTTATCCAGATTGGGATGAATTGGAATTGAGGTACAGAAAATGAATGAACGTTTATATCTGTTCAATCCCTTCCGAATTAAGGAATGGGAGAACATACAAATCAAGGAACAACTGGATGTGCTCATAAGCAGTTATGAAGTAGATGCCTGCGCTCCCAGTCAGTATGCAGGAAACATCGAAAATCTAGCAAATCAGTTATATCTTATCGGAGAAATGATTGCGCGCCTTTATGAGGATGTGAATGTCATGAAAGCGGACGTTTCTAACGAAGAAAACCTGCAGGTATATAAGCAGAGGGATGTATATGAAAAGACGCACGAAGGGAAACCGCCTGCTATGATCTATTTCCAAGCGCTGGCAAGTGATTTTGTAAAAGATAAAAGAGTTGCACTGGCAAAGAAAGAAAGTGACCTAAAACGCTTTAAAATCGCTTATGAAAGTATCGAATCAAAAATGAATGCGGTGAAAAAGAAAATGGAAGCTGTACGGTTTGAGGAATTCGGTGGTTGATGATTAACTACCCAGACGGACGCAAGTATACCTCTGCACAAACACCGCCCACAAAGCCTAAAAAGAGCAAATACGGAGCTGTTAAAACAGAGATAGACGGAATAACCTTCGCATCGAAACATGAAGCCAAGAGATATCAAGAATTACGGCTACTGGAGCAGGCAGGGGAGATAACAAACCTCAGCCTGCAGGTGCCGTATATACGCTTTCCCAAAAACAAGCACGGAAGAGCCTTAAAGTATATTGCAGACTTTGTCTATAACGACGATACAGGCGCTCTGGTGGTCGAAGATGCAAAAGGTCACCCTACAGACGTATATAAGATAAAACGACGCCTAATGGCAGAATTAAAGGGTATTGAGATAAAGGAGACGTAAAATGAATAAAGAAACTTTGGACAAGGCAGTGGAATTGGACGAAGAAATTTGCTGCATAAGAGAAATGATAGAGGACGAAACTCTTTATATTTGGAACGGTGTGCACAGACAGCACGCTGGATACAGAAATTATACGACGAAAGAAATTGATACAAAACTACGAGAAATGTTAAAGAGTGAATTAAAGCGAAAAGAAAAGGAATTTGAGGAATTATGAAATGGGAAGAAGTTAAAAACCTCATTGAGAGGTCAGTACCTGAGCAGATATTGAATGATTATTTAATAGCGATTGAGATTGTAAATGCAAATACTACCTGCATAGAAACGCGCATTGAGATAGACAACAGCAAGTGCGTGATTGTAATCGCAGAAAGCTAATTTTTAAAGGAGAGGAAATGTGTCAAAACAAGGATACATAAAGCTATACAGACAAATTACAGATACCCCTGTGTGGGCTGATTCGGACAAACTAAAGCTATGGCTTATGTGTCTGATGAAAGCGACACATGACGAAAAAACGCAGGTGGTAGGTAATCAAATCATAGAGCTAAAGGCAGGGCAGTTTATCACCGGCAGATCAGCTCTATCTGACGATTTTAATCACGATGTAAAGAAAGACAGACGTGTTGATGGACTAACGTTGTTTAGATGGTTGAGTTTGTTTGAAAAAATGGAAATGTTGAACATCAAAAAGACTAACAAATACTCCTTGATTACCGTATTAAATTGGGATAAATACCAAGGACAACGAACATCAAATGAACAACAGTTGAACAACAAGCGAACATCAAATGAACAACAGTTGAACACAAACAAGAATGATAAGAATGTAAAGAATGATAAGAATGAAAAGAAAGAAGATATATGTTATCAGCAAATCGCTGATATGTATAACAACACTTGCGTGTCGTTCCCTCGCCTTACAAAATTATCTGATGCTCGTAAAAAAGCCATCAAGGCAAGACTTAAGACATACACAGCCGACGATTTACAAAAGGCCTTCTCTTTGGCAGAGCAAAGTGATTTTTTAAAGGGAGCTAACAATCGTAACTGGTCAGCGACATTTGACTGGATGCTAAAGGATACAAACTTAGCAAAGATACTTGACGGTAACTATACTAATAATTCTAATAAAACTGGCTCCACTGAAAAGCAACTGCCAGCATGGTGGGATAATCAAGATTTAATTAAAACTGATCCTGAATTTGATGAGGAAGAATTCGACAGGAAAATTGAAGAGCTCAGAAACAGTTTATGACGAGGGAGGAGAGAGATAAGTGGTTAATAAAAATATGACAACTTACGATAACATCCTGGATATCATCATAAGACGTCAAGGTGAGTTGGGCATCAGTAACCGTAAACTTGCAAAAATAGAGCACTACATGAGCAATTAAGTTTATTTTAAGGGAGGGAAAATGGAAAGCTATATCAAACATGGGGATTGTCTTGAAGTAATGAAAGATATTCCAGACAAAAGTATTGATATGATACTGTGCGATCTCCCTTATGGTACGACACAATGTAAATGGGATGTTGTTATTCCGTTTGATAAGTTGTGGGAGCAATACTGCAGAGTAGCAAAAGATAATGCAGCTATTGTTTTGTTTGGCGCAGAGCCGTTCTCAAGCCGCCTGAGGTTGAGTAATTTACAGATGTATAAATATGACTGGATATGGGATAAAGTCAAAGGCACCGGATTTTTAAACGCAAAGAAACAACCATTAAGAAATCATGAAGTGATATGTGTGTTTTATAAAAGTCAATGTACATATAATCCACAGATGACATCAGGACAGCGGAAAGTATCTTATAGGCGTAAAGGGTTGCAAACCGATGTGTATGGACAAGCAGATGAAGATTATATCTATGATTCCGCTGCACGCTACCCACGCAGTATACAGGTATTCTCGGCAGATACGCAGAAATGCTCATTACATCCTACACAGAAGCCTATAGCTTTACTCGAATACCTTATCCGGACCTATACAAATGATTACGATATTGTGCTTGATAATTGTATGGGATCTGGATCTACTTGCATCGCAGCGCAGAACACAAATCGTAAATACATAGGAATAGAATCAGAAGAAAGTATTTTCAATACAGCAAAAGATCGAATTAAAATGAATAAAACACAGTTACAGCTTTTTTAGAGAGAGGTGTAAGAATTGAAAATTGAATTATATAACGACCATTTTGAAAATGCCAAACGATACCAGATACCAAGAGCGCAGCTTATTATAGCCGATATTCCATACAACATTGGGACAAATGCATATGGTTCGCGATCAGACTGGTATATTGACGGCGATAACAAAAACGGCGAGAGCAGCAAGGCAGGGAAAACGTTCTTTGATACAGATGATGATTTCAAGATTTATAATTTCTTCCAGTTCTGTGTACGATTATTGAAAAAAGAGCCTAAGGAAACTGGGAAGGCACCTTGCATGATTATTTTCTGTTCTTGGCAGCAGCTTAATGAGATAAGGGAGTACGCAAAAGGATTTGGATTTAAACACGCACAACCGTTATTTTTCATAAAAAAAACATCATCTCAGGTGCTAAAGGCCAACATGCGTGTGTGCGGAGCGACAGAGACAGCGATTGTACTGTACCGTGATAAGCTGCCAAAGTTTAACAACAACGGAAGGATGATACTGGATTGGTTTGAGTGGGATAGAGGCGGTAATTATCCTAAAATACATCCAACACAAAAACCAATCCCTTTATTAAAACAACTCATCCAGATTTACACTGATATCGGTGATGTGGTGATTGATCCGGTAGCAGGCAGCGGGTCAACGTTAAGATCGTGCGCAGAATTAAACCGCAGTTGTTATGGGTTTGAGATAAAAAAAGAGTTTTACAATAAGTCAAAAAAGTTGATGCTCTCGGATGTTAATCTGGCGCTGGAGATATAGCGATGAAACAGTCAGTAATAGCAGGTCACGCCGTAGTAAAAATTGAGGATATACTCAAAAAGTGCGGTCTGGAAAATGTCCTTGTCACTGTTAATGATAAAGATTATGTGGCACTAGATGAAGTAAAGAAAGCGATAAGAGAGTTATATGAAGGAGAAGAAAAATGATGAAAAGGATATTAGACGTTTGCTGCGGAAGTAAAATGTTTTATTTTAATAAAAATAATCCTCTTGTGCATTTTAATGACCTCAGAAAGTTAGAGGAACCGCTTTGTGATGGAAGAATGCTTAAGATACATCCAGATACTCAGTGGGATTTCAGACACCTGCCTGTACCGGATAACACCTATGACATGGTTGTGTTTGATCCGCCGCATTTAGTAAAGGTTGGAGATAATTCATGGTTGGCAAAGAAATATGGAAAATTACCGCCAGAATGGAAACCATACTTGAAACAGGTATTTGATGAATGTATGAGGGTGCTTAAACCATATGGAACGTTGGTATTCAAATGGAATGAAACAGATATAAAGCAAAAAGAATTGTTTGAAGTATTAGATACTATACCGATATTTGGAGATAAAGGTAGAGGGAATAAGACTTATTGGTTTGTATTCATGAAGGAGAGTGAAGAAGAATGAACAGAGTGGTATTAGTCGGCAGGCTTACAAAAGACCCAGTGCTGCGTAAGACTGCAAACGGAGCCAGTGTCACAAGCTTTACATTGGCCTGCACCCGCCGTTTCAAGCAGGAGGGACAGCCGGATGCTGATTTCATCAACACTGTCATCTGGAACAAGACTGCAGACAGCATATCACAGTATACGCATAAAGGCTCACTGGTCGGTGTAGAAGGAAGAATCCAGACACGCAGCTATGATGATCAGAGTGGGAAACGCGTTTATGTAACAGAAGTTGTCGCAGACAGCGTACAGTTTCTGGAAAGCAAAAGCGCAGCTGCAAGCAATGCAATTGTACCAGAGGTAAATAATCAGAGCTATCAGGAGCCATATGAGACAAGCAGTACACTGGATATCGCCAGTGATGATCTGCCATTTTAGGAGGTGTAAGATGGAATTAACTAAAAAGAACTGTATGATTGCTAAAAACAGAATGAGAGGTTTAGCATATACCTCATGCAATTGCAGAGAAGAGAATATCGATGAAGTTAATAATTGCGATAACTACTTAGAACAACTAATAAATGAACATTTTGACAATCAGCCTCTAAAATTTGAAGATTTGCATGAAGGTATGTGGATTTGGGATGATAAAAATAAAATCTATAATTTGATTTATGAAAAGAGAATAAATTGTGCAAAAGAAAAAGAAATCGAATTTCAATGGGAAATGCCAGATAGAGAATGTCAAAACTTTATGACGGATGTATATGAAGAAAATCGTTTTTACCGCAGGGAGGTGCAGCAATGACGCGCAAGGAGATTACTATACTGTTAGGCGATATCCTTTATCAGCAAAGGT
>ENA-ORSX01000719-ORSX01000719.1-human-gut-metagenome-genome-assembly--contig:-NODE-719-length-30772-cov-22.795423_pt1 | contig 30772 bp, 20 predicted proteins | sample MGYA00241904_ERZ509172 | MGnify/ENA primary metagenome ERZ509172 (study PRJEB26280, sample SAMEA2338795) | human gut metagenome | biome: human gut; feature: human-associated habitat; material: faeces...
TTATAACCGAGGCGGTTGGTTTGAAGCTCTGTGGATAAAACTGCGGAAACTCAAGTAAATTTCCTTACTTTACAATGATTTTATTATATAGTATTCTTAGGTGAGAAACAAGAAAAAGCAGGGGAAGAGAAACATGATACAGGATATTGCACCACATAGATATAAGAACAGTTATGAACCGGAAAGACCGGATCGGGACAGCATCGTATTATATTATGAAGAAGGAAAATGTTTCGTACATTTGAATGCAGAAGGTATTTGTTTTCCAACATTTGCAGAAGCGGAGGAACTGAATCCGGAGATTTATGAAGAGTATACATATTTGTTTTCGATTGATGAGGAGAGATATTATTTAGTTTCAAATTTAAACTTGAAACTGCTCTCGAAATATAGAATGGAAAATACAGAAATATTCCGAAGAGAAAAGCCGGGATATCGTGCATTTGCCGGGATTACCGGGTATCAATTATATCGTTGGTATGCGACTCGGCGATATTGTGGAAAGTGTGGTTCCAGAATGAAACCGGATACAAAAGAAAGAATGATGCAGTGTGAAAAATGTGGCAATATGGAGTACCCTAAAATCTGTCCGGCTGTTATCATTGCTGTGACGGACGGAGATAGAATTTTGATGTCCAAGTATGCCGGCCGAACACATAAAAAATATGCACTTCTGGCAGGATTTACAGAGATCGGTGAAACTGCGGAGGAAACGGTAAAAAGAGAAGTGATGGAAGAAGTGGGGCTGCGTGTGAAAAATATCCGATATTATAAAAGCCAGCCGTGGTCTTTTACAGACACACTGTTACTCGGGTTTTATTGTGATCTGGACGGAGAGGACAATATTACTTTGGATAGAGAGGAGCTGGTTTTGGCAGAGTGGTTTGAGCGGGATGAAATTCCAGAGATGACTTCTCACGATAGCTTGACAAATGAGATGATGATGCAGTTTAAATATGGAAAAGAGACTAAGAAAGGTGGCTCAGAAAATAGAGTGTAAACAGTTGTAAAATAATGCGGGATAGAGTAGAATAAGAAATAGAGCTGAACAGAAAGTCAATAGGAGGAAGAGATAATGAGAGCAGAATTTGATGATTCTTTGGTAACAGGCAATGAGATGATTGATGCACAGCATAAAGAATTGATTGGCAAGATTAACAATCTTCTGGAGAGCTGTGAATTGGGAAAGGATAAAATCACTGCAGTTAAGACATTGGAATATTTAGCAGATTATACGGAATTTCATTTTGGAGAAGAAGAGAAACTTCAAGAAGAGATTGCCTATCCGGGAATCAAGGAGCATAAAGCAGAGCATAAGAAACTGATTCAGGTTGTAGAAGAACTGCATGAGATGCTGGAGGAGGAAGAAGGACCGACAGCAGCATTTGTAGAGCAGGTCAATAAAAACGTGATCGAGTGGCTTTACAAGCATATCAAAGGATTTGACCGTTCTGTTGCAGAGTATAAAAATTTGCGTGGAAATAGTGAAATGCTGTAAGCCAGTTGCATAATATGTCAAAGGGATGTGAAAAACAAGTCTAAAATCTCGAAATATATTGACAATATATGAAAAATCCAATAAACTGGATAAAGGAAAGAGCATTTGCGGATTATATCTATATATAATTTGTAGATGCTCTTTTTGGGAGTAAAGAGAAGAGAACATATTTCAGAATAGCAAGTGTTGTACTGCAGGAAAGAAGGACGGAGAATGAAGAAAGTAAATTGGAAACGACTGGCATACGATTTGTTTATTGATATATTTGCAGGAATTTTAATTGGAATCGGGGTATATAACTTTGCGGCAAATTCAGGATTTCCATTGGCAGGTGTGTCCGGTATTGCGTTGATTTTTTATCGTCTGTTTGGACTGCCGATCGGTCTTGGAAGCGTGTTGCTAAATATACCGATTATACTCGGCTGTTATAAAACATTGGGGAAAGATTTCTTTCTGCGCTCCATGCGTTCTTTGTTAATTTCTTCGCTGTTAACAGATTATATTGCACCGCTGTTTCCGGTATATTCCGGGGAGCGGATGCTGTCTGCAATCTGTACCGGAATTATATCAGGCCTTGGGTATGCACTAATCTTTATGAATAATTCTTCCACAGCGGGAATGGATTTTGTTTCGGTGGCGATTCGTACGAAAAAACCACATCTTTCTCTTGGAAAAATTGTCTTTATTCTAGATTGTGCAATTGTTTTATTAGGAGGCTTAGTATTCAAAGATGTTGATGCTACAATCTATGGATTGATCATCAGTTATCTTCTGACCTATGTAATCGATAAGATCATGTATGGTATTGATGCAGGAAAGATGACCTTTATCATTACGGAAAATGGACAGGCGGTGGTGGATGTGATCGACCACTATATCGAGAGAGGGGCAACAATCCTCCATGGACATGGAAGTTATACAAAAAATGAGAAAGAGATTGTGATGTGCGCCTGCAATAATAAGCAGATGTATATTATTAAGAAGTTGATCAAAGAAGTGGATGAAAAGGCTTTTATTGTAATTATGGAATCCAATGAAGTTGTAGGAGAAGGATTCAAAGAAGAATAAAATAATCCGGTAAGATGCAGGAATATGCACTTACCGGATTATTTTTATGATATCTATTTTAGAAAAGAGAAGACTTATTCACCCTGCAGAGCATCATAGCCCTGTTCACCGGTACGGACTTTTACAACATTTTCCAGACGGTAGATGAAAATCTTTCCATCTCCGATTTTTCCGGTGTAGAGAATCTTACGAGTTGCCTTGATTACGCTGTCAACAGGAACTTTGCTGACAACGACTTCTAATTTTAATTTTGGAAGGAGTGCAGCCTCTTCGATTTCAATTCCTCTATAATAATTTGCATGTCCTTTTTGCGTTCCACAGCCCATAACCTGTGTAATCGTCATACCGGTAATTCCAAGTGCACAAAGCGCATCTTTGAGTTCCATGAAACGAGACTGGTTAAAGATGATTACGACTTTGGTGAGCAAGGCATCTTTATGAGAAGAAGGTGTTGTAATGTCGGATTTTGATACCTTAACCGGAACCGCCTGCTCAACACTGACCGGTTCGGATTTTGTATCGTTTCCGGTCAGAACCATTGGCATAAAATCGGCATAAGAGCTTGCCAGATTGTGCTCTGTGACATCCAGACCTTTTGTTTCTTCTTCTACGCTGGCGCGAAGACCAATCGTGTGTTTCAGAAGCTGGAATGTGATGATCATCGTTATGGAGACCCAAACGGCAACTGCAATTACGCCGAAAGCCTGTATTCCAAGATAGTTCCAGCCGCCACCATAGAGGAGTCCGCCATCCGTAGAGAAGATGCCGACCATCAGAGTACCGACGGCTCCACAGCATCCATGTACACCAATAGCACCTACCGGGTCATCGATTTTACATACCTTGTCGATAAATTCAATTCCAAAAACAACAACAAAAGCAGCAATTAATCCAATGAAGAAAGATCCAAAAGGATCTACCTGATCACAGCCTGCGGTAATTGCAACCAGACCGGCGAGAGAACCATTCAATGTCATAGATATATCAGGTTTTTTGTAACGGATCCAGGTAATGATCATAACTGCAACTGTTGAAGTAGCTGCTGCAAGGTTTGTAGTTACAAAGATATTTCCTGCGGAGTAGATTGCATTACCTTCCATGGAAACAGTGGAACAGCCATTAAAACCGAACCAGCAGAACCAGAGAATGAAGACGCCGAGTGCACCAAGTGTAAGACTGTGTCCTAAGATTGCACGCGGTTTGCCGTCCTTTGTGTATTTTCCGATACGAGGTCCGAGAATCTTAGCTCCAATCAGAGCAGAAATACCACCACACATATGTACTGCGCAAGAACCGGCAAAATCATGAAAACCGAGCTGTGCAAGCCAGCCACCGCCCCAGATCCAGTGTCCGGAAATCGGATATACAATGGCGCTGATGACTGCACTGTAAATACAGTAAGAAATAAACTTCGTACGTTCTGCCATAGCACCGGATACAATGGTTGCCGCAGTTGCACAAAAGACTGTCTGGAAGATTAAAAATGCCGGGAGTGGAACACCTGCCGGGAGAATAGAAGAATAATCCCCCTGAACAAAGAAATCAATTCCGCCAAAATATAAAGAAGAACCTCCAAACATGATTCCAAAACCGGTAAACCAGAATAATGGAGTTCCGATTGCAAAATCCATTAAGTTTTTCATGATAATATTTCCGGCATTTTTTGCACGTGTAAAACCAGTTTCCACCATTGCAAATCCAGCCTGCATAAAGAATACGAGAGCAGCACCGAGCAGAACCCATGCTGTGTTAATTCCTGAATAATCCATACGATTTCCTCCTCACTTAATAAATGGATAAAATGTTGTTTATGGGAGATTACAGTGTTACATTGATCGGATAATTCTGATCAAAGCAAGCCTGACATAAGGGCAGTTTGTTTACAAGCCCGGACAGATCTTCTACTTTGAGATAGCCCAGTGAATCTGCACCAATGATCTGGCGGATTTCTTCCACAGAATGGGAAGAGGCCAGCAGCTGTTTGTTGGACGGAACATCGGTTCCGAAATAACAGGGGTACAGAAACGGCGGGGAACTGATTCTTACATGGACACTGCGTGCTCCGGCCTGTTTCAGCAGGCGGATCAGATTGGCAATGGTGGTGCCGCGTACAATGGAATCATCTACCAGAACAATCCGTTTTCCTTTTACGGCATCTTTTAAAACACTGAGTTTTAGTCGGACACCGGATTCCCGCTCCTTTTGAGTGGGTTTGATAAAGGTTCTGCCAATGTAGCTGTTTTTATAAAAAGCAAGGCCAAACGGGATTCCAGAGGCATTTGCATATCCCTGCGCTGCGGTAATTCCGGAATCCGGGACACCGGTAACCAGATCGGCATCTGCCGGATAGGATCTGGCAAGTGCTTCTCCCGCACGAAGTCTGGACTCGTAGACTGATATGCCATCCAACTGGCTGTCCAGTCTTGCAAAATAAATATATTCAAAAATACAATGTGCCTGTTTATTCTGACACAATTGTAGATTGGAAGTGATTCCCTCACGGGAGATGGTAAGAATCTCTCCGGGAAGGATATCTCTGACAAATTGAGCTCCAATCGCACTGAGTGCACAGCTCTCGGAAGCAATTACATAGGAATTGTTTCGTTTCCCTAGACAAAGGGGTTTTAATCCAAGCGGATCGCGTACCCCAATCAGTTTTCTGGGACTTGCAATAACTAAACCATAAGCACCGCGCAGGCGGGATGCTGTTTTTAAGATTGCCTCTTCCACGTTGTCAGTGTGGACTCTGGCCCGGGCAATCTCGTAGGCAATCAGTTCGGAGTCGGTTGTAGTTTGAAAAATAGCTCCGGTTTGTGCAAGTTCTTCACGAAGTTCATCCGTATTTATAAGATTTCCATTATGTGCAAGTGCCAGCGTTCCTTTGATGTAGTTTAAAACAAGTGGCTGGGCGTTCTGCAGTGTCGTTTCTCCGGTTGTGGAGTAGCGAACATGACCGATTCCGAGGTTTCCTTTTAAATGTTGTAACACAGGTTCGGAAAATACCTCGTGGACCAGACCGAGTCCTCGATGTACATTCATATTGCCTTTGGGACCGCATGTATCAAAGACTGCGATTCCGCAGGATTCCTGACCACGATGTTGGAGAGAGGAAAGTCCGTAGTAAATGGAATCGGCTGCGTTTTCGCCGTTGGGATTGAATATGCCAAAAACTCCGCAGGCTTCTTTGATACGTTCTGTTTGATCTTCGTAAGTTTTCATCATTTATTTCTTCCTATGTTTTATAATGCAAAAAGTAGTTTGTCATATGTCGGATATTCCAGAAGGGAATCTGGAATCAAAGATTCTGCTGTATTGGCTGCGGTACGCAGTTTTTCCATTTCAGCTAAAATCTCAGTATGGCAGAACTGTGCTGCCTGCAGTGGTGAATCAATGGTATCTGATTTTTCAAGTAATGCTTGCAGCATAGTGATACCGGCTGTAATGGTATTGTAGGATGCAGTCAATGTCTGCACCAGCTCTTCTTCAGAAACAACGCTGAGTGAAGGCAGAAACGTTTTTTGGGAAACAGCCTGTTGTGCGACCTCTCCGGCATACTGACTGACAGCCGGAAGAAAATCTTTTGTCAGCATTTCACTCAAGGTACGTGCTTCAATGCAGATTGTCTTTGTATAGTTTTCCAACAGAATTTCGTAGCGGGAGAAGATTTCTTCTCTTGTAAAAATGTGGTGTGTGGTAAATAATTTTACATTCTTATCAGAAATAAACTCCGGCAGACAATCCGGTGTAGAGACCAGATTGTACAATCCGCGGGCTTTGGCTTCCTCGACCCATGCATCCGAATAACCGTTGCCGTTAAAGATAATTTTTTTATGTTTGCGGATCGCACGCTTAATAAGTTCATATACGGCTTGTTCCATATCTTCTGGCTTTGTTCCTTCCAGTTCTTTGTAGAATTGTGAAAGCGCTTCTGCAACAGCGGTGTTCAGTATGATATTTGGAGTTGCAACGGATGCAGAAGAACCAAGCATACGGAATTCAAATTTATTTCCGGTAAAGGCGAACGGAGACGTACGGTTCCGATCAGTCGTATCTTTGATAAAATGGGGCAGTACATGCGCACCTGTTTCAAGCTGGACTTTTTCGGATTTTCCAAAATATGTATCGTTTTCAATGGATTCCAGAACCGCAGTCAATTCATCCCCGAGGAAGATCGACACGATCGCCGGAGGAGCTTCATTGCCGCCGAGACGATGATCATTTCCGGCACTTGCCGCTGAAATTCTCATCAGATCCGCATATTCATCCACTGCTTTGATAACCGCCATTAGAAATACAAGAAATTGAATGTTCTGTGCAGGTGTGCGGCCTGGATTCAGCAGATTGACTCCTTCGTTGGTGATCAGAGACCAGTTATTATGTTTGCCGCTTCCATTGATTCCCTCGAACGGTTTCTCATGGAGAAGACATACAAGACCATGTTTTTCTGCAACCTTTTTCATAATTTCCATCGTCAGCTGATTGTGATCGACAGCGACATTTGCAGTATCAAAAACAGGAGCAAGTTCATGCTGTGCAGGAGCTACTTCATTATGTTTCGTCTTTGCCGGAATTCCCAGTTTCCACAGCTCTACATCCAGATCATGCATATAGGCAGAAACTCTCGGTTTTAATGCTCCGAAGTAATGATCTTCCATTTCCTGTCCTTTTGGAGCGGGTGCACCAAAAAGCGTCCGTCCACAGAAAATCAAATCCTTTCTTTTTTTATAGAACTCTTTATCCACAAGGAAATATTCCTGTTCAGGTCCGATGGTAGCTGTTACACGTGTGACGGAGTCATTTCCCAACAGCTTGAGAATCTTTACGGATTCTTGATTCAGCGCTTCCATAGAACGCAGCAGAGGTGTTTTTTTATCCAGCGCTTCCCCGCTATAGGAACAGAAAGCGGTTGGGATATATAATGTTCCATCCTTAATAAAAGCAGGAGAGGTAGGATCCCAGGCTGTATAACCGCGGGCTTCAAAGGTAGCCCGAAGTCCTCCGGATGGGAAACTGGATGCATCCGGTTCGCCTTTTACCAGTTCTTTTCCGGAAAAATCCATAATGACTTCTCCCTCACCGGCAGGAGCAATGAAACTATCGTGCTTTTCAGCAGTAAATCCGGTCATTGGCTGAAACCAGTGTGTGTAATGGGTAGCACCGTTCTCAACCGCCCATTCTTTCATGGCAACAGCGACCGAGTTGGCAACATCCAGTTCCAGATGCGTATTGTTATCAATGGTTTTGCGAAGTGCTTTGTACATGTCCTTTGGCAGCTTGCTGCGCATCACCTTGTCACTAAATATCATACTTCCATATAATGTAGGAATCTCTGTTTTATGGGTCATGGTCATAATCTCCTTTCAGTTTTTAAAGCTCACATATCGCATGCATGGCAACAAAAAAAGCGCCTTGGATCAAGAATCCAAAGCGCCTTTGCTTTATGAGCAGTAGTATACTCCAAAAAATCGAGTTGTCAATCCTCTTTTTGAAAATTTTTGGAAAAATAAAAAAACAATTGACAAATAAAAAGACAGGTTTCATAATAAGACCATTGAAAAAATAAATAGAAGAAAGCGAAACTGACAAAGGGGTCAGGAATCTCATGTATGGGATTTCTGACCCCTTTTGCGATGTGATTCAAACGATTTATTTTATAAGGATTATATGAGCAGCAGGAAGAAAGGATATTGGGTGATATGAAAGCGTATTTGATTTTAGAAGATGGAACAGTATTTACAGGAAAAAGCGTCGGTGCAGCAGAGGATGTCGTCTGTGAAATTGTTTTTAATACATCTATGACCGGCTATCTGGAAGTGCTGACAGATCCGTCCTATGCGGGACAGGCGGTTGTGATGACCTATCCTTTAATTGGAAATTATGGAGTGACACCGGATATGGAATCTGTAAAGGCGTGGTCAAAAGGATTTATTGTAAAAGAAATATCTCGTCTGGACAGTAATTTTCGAAGTCAGGGGCAGCTGCAGAATTTTTTGGAAAAGCAAGGTGTGACCGGAATCGAAGGTGTTGATACGAGAGCATTGACAAAACTGCTGCGGGAAAAGGGAACGATGAACGGAATGCTGACTGTGAAACCGGTGGAGAACCTGGAGGACATTCTGCCAAAGTTAAGAAGGCACAGGCTGGGAAATGTTGTGGAGGAAGTAAGCTGCAAAGAAACGTACGTGATCGAGGCAGAAACAGCAGAGGCAGATTTCGGTCAGACGGAGAAACCATATCGGGTTGCGCTTTTGGATCTGGGAGAAAAGAAGAGTATCGCAGCATCGCTTGGGAAAAGGGGCTGTAGAGTAACCATTTATCCGGCGCATACCAGGGCAGAGGAAATTTTGACAGGAAAACCAGATGGAATACTGTTGTCCAATGGCCCCGGAAATCCGGCAGATTGTGGAACGGTGATCCAAGAAGTTAAGAAACTGTATGAAAGTGGGATTCCAATATTTGCAATCTGTCTGGGGCATCAGCTGATGGCGCTTGCGACAGGAGCCAAAACCTATAAATTAAAGTATGGACACCGAGGAGGAAACCATCCGGTGAAAGATCTGGAGACAGGAAAGGTTTATATTTCCTCCCAAAATCATGGATATGCAGTGGATGGAAAAAGTGTGGATAAAAAGATTGCATGCGAATCATTTGTTAATGGAAATGATGGAACAAATGAAGGATTGAAATACAGGGAGAAACCGGTGTATAGCGTACAGTTCCATCCGGAGGCAAGTCCCGGACCACAGGATTTGAATTTTTTATTTGATCGATTTTTGGAAATGATGAAAGGAGTACAGTGATGCCGAAAAATCAAACAATCAAGAAAGTATTAGTCATTGGATCCGGTCCCATTGTAATTGGACAGGCGGCTGAATTCGATTATGCAGGAACCCAGGCATGTCGTTCTTTAAAAGAAGAGGGAATAGAGGTGGTTCTTCTGAATTCCAATCCGGCTACGATCATGACGGATAAAGAGATTGCAGATCATGTTTACATTGAACCATTGACTGTAGAAGTGGTAGAGCAGTTGATTGAAAAGGAGAAACCGGACAGCATACTTCCTACGCTGGGAGGGCAGGCTGCTCTGAATCTGGCAATGGAACTGGAAGAAACCGGATTTTTGCAGGCACATCATGTACAGCTGATCGGAACGACAGCAAAGACGATCAAAAAAGCAGAGGATCGACTGGAATTTAAGAAAACAATGGAAAAGATCGGAGAGCCATGTGCGGCATCTCTTGTCGTAGAAACCATAGAAGAAGGAAGACGTTTTGCAGAAAAAATCGGATATCCTGTGGTACTCCGTCCGGCCTATACGCTGGGTGGAAGCGGAGGCGGAATCGCACATAATACAGAAGAACTGGAAGAAATCCTGGAAAATGGACTTCGTTTATCCCGAGTAGGTCAAGTATTGGTAGAGCGGTGTATTGCCGGATGGAAAGAAATAGAATATGAAGTGATGCGGGATGGGAATGGCACCTGTATTACAGTCTGTAACATGGAAAATATAGATCCGGTGGGGGTACATACCGGCGATAGCATTGTTGTTGCCCCTTCTCAGACCCTGGGGGAAAAAGAGTACCAGATGTTACGGACCTCTGTATTGAAGATCATCCGCGAACTGCAGATTACAGGAGGCTGCAATGTGCAGTATGCGCTGCATCCGGAGACATTTGAATATTGCGTGATCGAGGTGAATCCGAGAGTGAGCAGATCTTCGGCGCTGGCATCGAAAGCAACCGGATATCCCATTGCCAAAGTAGCTGCGAAAATCGCATTGGGATATACGCTGGATGAAATTCAAAATGCAGTGACCCAAAAGACCTGTGCCGCTTTTGAACCAATGCTGGATTACTGCGTGGTGAAAATCCCGCGTCTTCCGTTTGATAAGTTTTTGAGTGCAAAACATACACTTACAACGCAGATGAAAGCTACCGGTGAGGTGATGAGTATTTGCGATAATTTTGAAGGGGCATTGATGAAGGCCATTCGTTCTCTGGAACAACATGTAGTAAGTCTGCGTTCTTATGATTATTTTAAGTATTCTTACGAGGAATTGATGAAGGCTTTAAAAATTGTAGATGACAGACGGATATGGAAGATTGCAGAAGCCCTTCGGCGAGGAGTGTCCTATGAAGAAATTCATGAAATCACAAAGATAGATGAATGGTTTATTGATAAGATCGCACACATTGTAGAAATGGAGAAAAAGCTGATGTATGAGCCTCTGGATGCAGATTTGCTGCGGGAAGCTAAGCGGATGGAATTTCCGGATTGTGTGATTGCAGACTTAAATCGGAGGTCCGAGCGGGAAGTCCGCAGGCTTCGTCATCAGTGGAAAATTCTTCCGGCTTATCAGATGGTGGATACGTGTGCGGCAGAATTTGCGGCAGAAACACCGTACTATTACTCTGTGTATGGATGCAAAAATGAGGCGCAGCGGACGGCAGGAAAAAAGAAGGTACTGGTGCTGGGCTCCGGTCCGATCCGAATCGGTCAGGGAATCGAATTTGATTTTTGTTCTGTTCACTGTACCTGGGCATTTGCAAAGGAAGGATATGAGACAATCATTATCAATAACAATCCGGAAACCGTCAGTACGGATTTTGATATTGCCGATAAACTGTATTTTGAGCCGTTGACTGCAGAAGATGTGGAAGGCATTGTGGAACTGGAAAAACCGGATGGGGCAGTGGTACAGTTTGGCGGACAGACTGCCATCAAGCTGACAGAGGCGCTGATGAAAATGGGAGTTCCGATTCTGGGAACTTCTGCGGAGGATGTAGATGCAGCAGAAGACAGAAAGCGGTTTGATCAGATCTTGGAAGAGTGTAATATTCCAAGACCAAACGGAGCCACTGTATTTACGGCAAAAGAGGCAAAAAAGGCGGCAGAACGTCTTGGGTATCCGGTGCTTGTAAGACCGTCGTATGTACTGGGCGGACAGGGAATGCAGATTGCAATTAATGAGAAGGACATTGAGCAATATATTGGAGTGATCAACCGGATTGCGCAGGAACATCCGATTCTTGTAGATAAATATTTACAGGGGAAAGAGGTGGAAGTGGATGCCGTATGTGACGGTGAGTCGATTTTGATTCCGGGAATTATGGAGCATATCGAGCGGGCGGGCATTCATTCCGGTGATAGTGTTTCGGTGTATCCTGCACGAAGTATTTCTGCACAGATTAAGAGAACCATTGAAGAATATACACAGCGGCTGGCCAGGGCACTTCATGTGATCGGATTGATTAATATTCAGTTCATTGTTTGTCAGGATGAGGTTTATGTCATTGAGGTAAATCCGCGTTCCAGCCGTACCGTTCCGTATATCAGTAAAGTGACGGGAATCCCGATCGTTTCCCTTGCCACAAAGGTGATTGCAGGGACCAAATTAAAAGAAATGGGATATACACCGGGACTGCAGCCTGAAAGTAAATATTATGCGGTGAAGATGCCTGTCTTTTCGTTTGAAAAGATACGTGGAGCAGAGATCAGTCTGGGACCGGAAATGAAATCCACAGGAGAATGCCTTGGAATTTCAAAATCATTTGAAGAGGCGCTTTATAAAGCATTTCTGGGGGCAGGGATTCGCTTGCCGAAGTATAAGAAAATGATTTTATCTGTGAGAGAAGCAGATAAAAAGGAGGCAGTAGAAATCGGAAAGCGGTTTCGAACGATCGGATATCAGATCTATGCTACCAAAGGAACGGCGGAGGCTTTGAAAAACGCGGGGGTAGAAGTGACAGAAGTACGGAAGGCAGAAGAAGAATCACCGAATATTCTGGATTTGATTCTGGAGCATGAAATCGATCTGGTCATTGATACACCGCATCAGGGGGCCGAACATTGTCACGATGGATTCCTCATTCGCAGATATGCGATTGAAACCGGAGTGAATGTGCTGACTGCAATTGATACCGCAAAGGCACTGGTATCCAGTTTGGAACATACCAATCCGAAACAACTGTCTTTGATCGATATTGCCGGTCTGGAATAGAAATGAGAACGAAATGGAGGAGAAGAGATGGCAGTGAAATATGTGTTTGTAACAGGCGGTGTTGTCTCCGGTCTGGGAAAAGGGATCACCGCAGCATCGCTGGGACGTCTTTTGAAAGCCAGAGGATATCAGGTGACGATGCAGAAATTCGATCCATATATCAATGTAGATCCCGGTACAATGAACCCCATTCAGCATGGAGAGGTGTTTGTAACCGATGATGGAACAGAAACAGATCTGGATCTGGGACATTACGAACGATTTATCGATGAGTCTCTGGATAAAAATTCCAATGTAACTACCGGAAAAGTGTATTGGTCTGTACTGCATAAGGAAAGACGAGGGGACTATGGCGGAGGAACCGTACAGGTTATTCCTCATATTACAAATGAAATCAAAAGTCGATTTTACCGGGGAACAGAAACAGGGGAAGACCGGATTGCAATTATCGAAGTTGGAGGAACGGTAGGGGATATTGAGAGTCAACCCTTTTTAGAGGCAATACGACAGTTTCAGCATGAAGTGGGACATGAGAATGCAATACTGATTCATGTGACGCTGATTCCATATCTGAAAGCATCCGGTGAATTGAAGAGCAAACCAACCCAGCAAAGTGTAAAAGAACTGCAGGGAATGGGGCTGTGGCCGGATCTGATCGTTTGCAGAAGTGAACACCCCTTATCCGAAGAAGTGAAAGAAAAGATTGCTCTTTTTTGCAATGTCCCAAAGAATCATGTGCTGCAGAATCTGGATGTAGAATATTTGTACGAAGCGCCTCTGGCTATGGAAAAAGAACATTTGGCACAGGTTGTATGTGAGACACTTCATTTGGAAAACCGGGAGCCCAATCTGACAGAGTGGCAGCAGATGGTGCAGGCCTTGAAAAATCCAAAGCATGAAGTGACGATTGCAATTGTAGGAAAATACATACAGCTGCATGATGCCTATTTAAGTGTTGTAGAAGCATTGAAGCATGGGGGAATTGCGGCTGCCGCAAATGTCCGTCTCCGGTGGGTAGATTCGGAGGATGTGGATAAAGTCCATGTCAGGCAGTTGTTGTCTGGTGTAAATGGAATTCTCGTCCCAGGTGGATTCGGGACACGTGGAACAGAAGGAAAGATTGAGGCTATCCGATATGCCAGGGAAGAACAGATTCCATTTCTCGGCATCTGTCTGGGGATGCAGATGGCAATTGTAGAATTTGCCCGGCATGTGGCTGGTATGGAAGGGGCAAACAGTGTGGAGCTGGATGAACAAACACCGTATCCGGTCATTGCACTGCTGCCGGAACAGGATGGGGTGGAAAATCTCGGAGGCACTCTTCGGCTGGGAGCTTACCCCTGTGTGTTAAGAGAAGGTTCGAAAGCCGAAATGCTGTATGGGACAAAAGAAATCAGTGAACGCCATCGGCATCGCTATGAGGTGAATAATTTATATCGGGAACTTCTGGAACAAAAAGGAATGGTATTTTCCGGCTTGTCTCCGGATGGAAGAATTGTAGAAATGCTGGAACTGCCGGAACATCCGTATTTTCTTGCAACCCAGGGACATCCGGAATTGAAGTCCAGACCTAACCGGGCACATCCGTTGTTTCGGGGGCTGGTTCAGGCAGCGGTAGAGGATAGAGAAAGGAGACAGATGGATGAGAGCAGATAGAAAAGATGGAGGACTGTATTGTCCACAATTGGAACATGATAATTGTGGAATCGGTGCAATCATTAACCGAAATGGTGTAAAGAGTCACAGTACAGTGGAGAATGCACTGAAGATCGTAGAGAACCTGGAACACAGAGCCGGAAAGGATGCAGAGGGAAAAACCGGTGATGGAGTTGGAATCTTGCTGCAGATTTCACATACGTTCTTTTCAAAAGTGTGCAGTGAACTGGGGATTGACCTTGGAGAAGAACGAGATTATGGAATTGCCCAGTTGTTTTTTCCGCAAGAGGAATTGAAACGGAATCAGGCAAAGAAGATGTTTGAGATCATTGTGGAAAAGGAAGGGATGGAACTTCTGGGATTTCGTCAGGTTCCAATCTGCCCCGAGGTATTGGGGCAAAAGGCAAAAGAGAAGATGCCCTACATTATGCAGGCGTTTATAAAACGACCAAAACAGGTGGAAAAAGGACTGGAATTTGATCGCAAGCTATATATTGCGAGAAGAGTCTTTGAGCAGAGCAATGAAAATACATATGTAGTGTCGATGTCTAGCAGAACCATTGTTTACAAAGGGATGTTTCTGGTGGGACAGCTGCGTACCTTCTTTTTAGATCTGCAGGACACTGCGTATGAATCTGCCATTGCGATGGTGCATTCCAGATTTAGTACCAATACCAATCCGAGTTGGGAGAGAGCGCATCCGAATCGTTTGATTGTTCATAATGGGGAAATCAATACTATTCGCGGAAATGCAGATAAAATGCTGGCAAGGGAAGAAACGATGGAATCCGGTCATTTGAAAGGGGAATTGCACAAAGTACTTCCGGTTGTAGACACCAGAGGATCGGATTCGGCAATGCTGGACAATACGCTGGAATTTCTGGTGATGAGCGGCATGGAACTTCCGCTGGCAGTGATGATCACCATTCCGGAGCCTTGGAGCAATAACCAGACATTATCACAGGATGAACGGGATTTTTATCAATATTATGCGACGATGATGGAACCATGGGATGGACCTGCGGCCATAGTATTTTCAGATGGAGATAAGGCAGGAGCGGTACTCGACCGTAACGGATTGCGTCCGTCCAGGTATTATGTGATGAAGAATGGAGATGTGATCTTATCTTCGGAGGTGGGGGTTCTGGCTGTTCCGGAAGAAGAGATTGTGTTAAAAGAAAGACTTCATCCGGGAAAGATGCTTTTGATTGATACGGTGGAAGGAAAAATTCTGCAGGATGAAGAGCTGAAAGCGATTTATACAACGAAACAGCCTTACGGAGAATGGCTGGACAGTCATCTGGTCGAATTGAAAGATTTGAAAATTCCGAACATTCGCGTGCAGGAATATACAGAAACGGAGAGAAAGCAGCTGCAAAAAGCCTTTGGTTATACGTATGAAGAATATAAAAATTCAATTCGCAGTATGGCATTGAATGGAGGAGAATCAATTGCGGCAATGGGAGTGGATACACCTCTGGCAGTACTTTCAGAAAAGCCACATCCATTGTTCGATTATTTTAAACAGTTGTTTGCACAGGTGACTAATCCGCCGATTGATGCAATCCGGGAAGAAATCGTTACGAGCACAACCGTGTATGCCGGAAAAAAGGGCAATCTGCTGGAGGAATGTGAAGAAAACTGTCAGGTGTTGAAGATCAACAATCCTATCTTGACCAACACGGATATGCTGAAGATCAAACATATGAAAAAAGAAGGTTTTCAAGTGGCAGTTGTTCCGATTACCTATTATAAAAGCACAGAATTGTCCCGCGCGATCGAACGTGTATATGTGGAAGTGGATAAGGCATATAAAGATGGGGCAAACATTGTAGTACTGTCGGATCGCGGTGTCGATGAAAATCATGTGCCGATTCCTTCTTTGCTGGCTGTGGCAGCAGTACATCAGCATTTGGTGGCAACGAAAAAACAGACTTCGATTGCATTGATCTTAGAGTCCGGAGAGCCGAGAGAAGTTCATCATTTTGCGACACTTCTGGGATATGGTGCCTGTGCGGTAAATCCTTATCTGGCACAGGATACGATCAAAGAACTAATCGAAGAACATTTACTGGAAAAGGATTATTATGCGGCAGTGGAAGACTATAACAATGCCGTCTTACATGGAATCGTAAAAATTGCATCTAAGATGGGGATTTCGACGATCCAGTCTTATCAGGGAGCTAAGATTTTTGAGGCGATTGGAATTGCTCCGGATGTCATTGACCGTTATTTTGCAGGAACGGTCAGCCGGGTCGGAGGGATTACTATGGAAGACATTTCCCGTCAGGTAGATAGTCTGCATTCAAAAGCCTTCGATCCATTGGGATTGGAAACAGATCTGACGTTGGATAGTCTTGGAAAACATAAACGGAGAAGCGGCGGGGAAGAACATCGCTATGATCCACAGACGATACATTTGCTGCAGCAGGCGGCCTGGACTGGAAATTATGCCTTATTCAAAGAGTATACAAAGAGAGTAGATCAGGAACAGAGTGGATATTTACGCAGTCTGATGGATTTTTGCTATGCAGAGGAGCCTCTTCCATTAGATGAGGTGGAGAGCGTAGAAGAAATCGTCAAGCGGTTTAAGACGGGGGCAATGTCGTATGGTTCTATTTCGCAGGAGGCTCATGAGACATTGGCGCTAGCGATGAATCATTTGCATGGAAAATCAAATACCGGAGAAGGCGGCGAGAGTGAAGAGCGTCTGGATTCGGCAGGTACCGGAGCGGACCGCTGTTCTGCAATCAAACAGGTGGCTTCGGGACGGTTTGGGGTGACGAGCCGTTATCTGGTGAGCGCTCAGGAGATTCAAATTAAGATGGCGCAAGGAGCAAAACCGGGAGAAGGCGGACATCTTCCAGCAAAAAAAGTATATCCATGGATTGCAAAGACAAGGCATTCGACACCGGGAGTCAGTCTGATTTCACCGCCGCCACACCATGATATTTATTCCATAGAAGATCTTGCTCAGTTGATCTATGATTTGAAAAGTGCAAATAAATATGCACAGATTTCTGTAAAACTGGTATCGGAAGCCGGCGTTGGAACCGTTGCGGCCGGCGTTGCAAAGGCAGGGGCGCAGACGATCCTGATCTCTGGATATGACGGAGGAACCGGAGCGGCTCCGGAAAGTTCCATTCATAATGCAGGACTTCCCTGGGAACTGGGGCTGGCAGAAACACACCAGACGTTGATTCAAAATGGTCTGAGAAACTGTGTCCGGATTGAGACAGATGGCAAGCTGATGAGTGGACGGGATGTAGCCATTGCCGCCTTACTGGGAGCAGAGGAATTTGGCTTTGCCACAGCTCCGCTTGTAACCATGGGATGTGTGATGATGCGGGTCTGCAATCAGGATACCTGTCCGGTAGGCGTGGCAACACAGAATCCAGAGCTGCGCAAACGATTCAAAGGAAAACCGGAATACGTAGAGAATTTCATGCGCTTTATTGCTGAGGAATTGCGGGAATACATGGCGAAACTGGGAGTACGAACGGTGGATGAGATGGTAGGAAAAAGCAGTCTTCTCAAGCAAAAAACACAGGCATTTTCGAAGATGGCACAGAAGATGGATCTGAGTCGGATTCTATACAATCCATTTGTGGACTGTAAAGAAAGCGTGACCTTCCGTCCGGAAAAACGATATGATTTTCAATTGGACAAGACGCTGGATGAAAAGGTGCTGTTGAAGAAATTGGGTACAGCGGTCAAAGCAGGAAAACCGGCGGAACTGAAGGTGAAAGTCAGCAATACAGACCGGTCATTCGGAACGATTCTTGGGGCTGAGATTACGAGAAACCACAAAAACGGACTGCCGGAAGATACCATTACGGTTCAGTGTGAAGGTGCAGGCGGGCAGAGCTTTGGAGCCTTTATCCCGAGTGGGCTGACGCTGTGTCTTTGTGGAGACACCAATGATTATTTTGGAAAAGGATTATCGGGAGGAACACTGGTCGTTTATCCGCCGAAGAATCGTGGATATCGTGCAGAAGAGAATATCATTGCCGGAAATGTAGCACTTTACGGGGCAACCAGTGGAAAAGCGTTTATCAATGGAATTGCAGGGGAACGGTTTGCAGTTCGAAACTCCGGAGCCTATGCTGTCGTAGAAGGTGTGGGTGAACATGGCTGTGAGTATATGACCGGAGGAAGAGTCGTTGTACTTGGCCGTACAGGCAAAAATTTTGCGGCAGGTATGAGTGGAGGAATTGCTTACGTTCTGGACGAGGACAGCCATCTGTACCGGAATCTGAATAAGGCAATGATCTCGATTGAGCGTGTGGAAAATAAATATGATATTCAAGAGCTGAAACAGATGATACAGGAACATCTGGAAACGACCGGTTCGGCGCGTGCGGAGGAAGTGCTGACACATTTTGATGAGTATCTTCCAAAGTTTAAAAAGATTATTCCGTATGATTATAAGAAGATGATTGCGTTGTCAGCGAAACTGGAAGAAAAGGGAATGAGTACAGAACAGGCGCAGATGGAAGCTTTTTATGAGAGTTTTCAAATGAAAGAAAGAGAGGTGTAGTCAGATGGGAAAAGCAACCGGTTTTTTAGAATTTGAAAGAAAATATGCACAGGCAGAAACTCCGTTGGAGCGCATCAAACATTTTCGGGAATTTCATACACCGCTTTCTGTGGAGGAACAGCAAAAGCAGGGCGGACGTTGTATGGATTGCGGAGTTCCGTTTTGCCAGAATGGAGAGTTGATTGCAGGAATGGTATCCGGCTGCCCACTGCATAATCTGGTGCCGGAAACCAACGATCTGGTCTGGTCCGGCAATTGGAAACAGGCATACGAACGATTGAGTAAAACCCATTGTTTTCCAGAATTTACAAGCAGGGTTTGTCCGGCGCTTTGCGAGGCGGCGTGTACCTGCAATCTGGATGGAGAAGCTGTGGCAACCAAAGAAAATGAACATGCAATTATTGAATATGCTTTTGCACATGGCTGGGTAAAACCGGAACCACCGAAGGTGCGCACCGGAAAAAAGGTGGCGATTGTCGGAAGCGGACCGGCAGGGATGGCGGCAGCACAGAAATTAAACCATCGGGGCCATGAGGTGACAGTGTTTGAGAGAAGGGATCGAATCGGTGGACTGCTCCGTTATGGAATTCCGAATATGAAGCTGGATAAAGCGGTTTTAGACCGGCGAATTGCATTGATGGAAGAAGAGGGAATCCATTTTGAGACAGGGGTCGATGTGGGAAAAGATCTTTCTGCGAAGGAATTGAAAAAGGAATATGATCGTGTAATCCTTGCGTGTGGGGCATCCAATCCCAGAGATATCAATGTACCGGGACGGGAGTGCGGAAACATTTATTTTGCTGTGGAATTTTTGACTTCGGTGACCAAGAGTCTGCTGGATTCAGAGTTAAAAGATCAAACTTATATTCCGGCAAAAGGAAAGCATGTACTGGTTATCGGCGGAGGCGATACAGGAAATGACTGCGTTGGAACTGCCATTCGTCTGGGCGCAAAGTCGGTCACGCAGTTAGAAATGATGCCGGAGCCGCCGAAAGAGCGGGCTGTTTCGAATCCATGGCCACAATGGCCCAGAGTACTGAAGACGGATTATGGGCAGGAAGAGGCGATTGCAGTATTTGGAAAAGATCCCCGTATGTATCAGACAACGGTAAAAGAATTCAAAAAAGATAAAAAGGGAAATGTTAAAAAGGCGGTTCTTATACAGTTGAAGCAGGTGCGTGATGAGAAAACAGGGGCACTTCGAATGATTCCAATCGAAGGAAGTGAACAGACGATAGATGTGGAGCTGGTTCTGATTGCAGCAGGCTTTTTGGGGAGTGAGCGTTATGTAACAGATGCTTTTCAGGTAGAACGGACACCGCGTACAAATGTAGCATCTGTAAAAGGCGGTTATGAGACCAGTGCACCGGGGGTGTTTACGGCAGGAGATATGCATCGAGGACAGTCGCTGGTTGTATGGGCAATACAGGAAGGCTGTCAAGTGGCAAAAGCAGTGGATGAATCACTGATGGGATATACGAATTGAGGCAAAAGCAGTGGAGTGCAGCAGTAAACAAATGCAGTAAAAAATGCTTGACAAGGAAGAATCAGATTGCTATAATTTGGAGCATAAAAAGGCAAGGGCGTCTTTGTTCAGAGGGATACTCTGGATAAAGGTGTCCTTTTTTCTATGAAAAACACTGTGTTACATTAAAGTGTGAAATCGCCGTTTGAAAAGTGGCAGATAAGGAGAGCGGATATGGAAAATTATAGTAAATCAGAAATTTTACAGATAGTTGATGAGGAAGATGTAGAATTTATCCGTCTGCAGTTTACGGATATGTTCGGTGTGTTAAAAAATATAGCGGTACCGTCAAGTCAGCTTATGAAGGTGATGGAGAATCGCTGTACAGTAGAGATGGCAGCCTTGAATGGATTTGATCCAAAGATGGATGGGGAATTTTATCTAAAACCCGATTTATCGACATTTACGATACTGCCCTGGCGGCCGCAGCAGGGAAAGGTTGCACGGTTTATCTGTGATGTCTATTCAGAGGATGGAACAGAAACGATGTTAAGCCCGCGGTATATATTGAAAAGGGCTGTAGAGGAAGCGGAAGGTCTGGGGTACACACTTCAGGTGAATCCAGAGTGCGAATTTTTCCTGTTTCATACAGATGATAATGGGAATCCTACAACAGTAACACATGAGCAGGCAGGCTATCTGGATACATCTCCGGTTGATCTGGGAGAAAATACACGGCGTGATGTGGTATTGACGATGGAAGAGATGGGATATGAGATTACATCATCTCACCATGAAATTGCTCCCGCACAGCACGAGATTGATTTTCCTTTTGAAACAGCAATGGAAACGGCGGATAAAGTGATGACATTTAAGATGGCAGTCCGTACGATTGCAAAAAGATATGGATTGCATGCGACATTTATGCCGAAACCAAGAGTGGAAATGAATGGTTCTGGAATGCATTTGAATATGCGTTTGATAAAAGAGGGGAAGAATGTGCTCGGAGACGAAAATGGCAATCTGAGCCGGGAGGGAGAAGCCTTTCTGGCGGGAATTCTGGAACATATTGCTGGGATGACGGCAGTGTTTAATCCAATCGTGAATTCTTATAAACGTCTGGTCCCGGGGTTTGAAGCACCGTCAGAAATCACCTGGACAACAAAACAGCGGACAGCATTGATTCATATCCGGAAACGTCTTGGTGAAGGTCTGAGTCTGGAACTTCGGAGTCCGGATTCTACAGCCAATCCATATCTTGTGTTTGCGCTTTGCCTGAAAGCAGGCTTATATGGAATTCGGCATCAGCTGCAGGCGCCGCCTGAACTGACAGAAGACATTCGTCGGCTGACCTGTGAGGAAAAGTTGGAAAAAGGAATTGCTTCATTGCCGGAAAATCTGGGAGAAGCCTTGAAAGCAATGGCGCAGGATACCCTTGTGGAAGAAACTTTGGGAGCTGAGTATGCGGACGTATTCCAGAAAGTAAAGAGAAAAGAATGGAAAAGTTATCTGGAGCAGGTTTCAGAGTGGGAATTGAGTCGGTATTTGTATCGGATTTAGAGGAAAATATCATAGACAATTGTGAGATAGAAAAAACGGAGGGCAAAAATGAGTGTGATTGTTGTGGCACTGCCGAAATTGGAGGATGCAAAGAAGATCCGGAAAATCCTGAATCAGCATGGATTTTCAGGTGTATTTGTGCACACTCTGGGAACGGCTGTATTACAGGAAGTCAACTGTCACAGTCGGGGGATTGTGATTTGCAGTTATCGCCTTCCGGATATGTATTACAGGGAATTGGCAGAATGTCTGCCAGAGCAGTTTGAACTGGTACTGCTGGGTTCACCGAGTACGGTCACCGGAACCGAAGCAGGAGTTCTGGCGTTGACCACTCCCATTAAAGTATATGATCTGGTGAATACAGTGGAAATGGTGTTTCGAAGCTGGACACGGAGTAAAAAGAAGAAACGTCCGGTTTTAAAACGTACAGAACGGGAAGAAAATTATATCCGCAATGCCAAGATGCTTCTGATGGAGAGGAATCATCTGTCAGAGCAGGATGCTTACAGATATATACAGAAAACAAGTATGGACAACGGAACTAATATGGTAGAAACCGCGCAGATGATATTGACCTTACTATTTGAAGAGGGGTAAACGTTAGAAAGGCAGGAGATAGAAATGCAATACGTAGAAGGAATACAACTGAACACAGAAACCAGGCTGGCAGATTTTCTGGCAGCGGAGGCAGGCGTAGAACTGACGATTGTGGGTGCGGTTCACAGTGTAAGGAATATGGGAGAAATCGGATTTGTAATATTAAGAAGGCGAGAAGGTCTTTTGCAGACAGTCTGGGAAGAAGGAGTTACCCAAAAGGCACTTTCTGAAATTCGGGAGGGAGATACCGTTCGTGTCAGCGGTATTGTCCGGAATGAGGAGAGAGCGCCTCATGGAAAAGAACTGCATCTGATTCAGGTGACACATCTTTCCCATGTTTCAGGACCACTTCCGCTGCCGGTTGATAAATGGAAATTGAATACGTCTCTTGAGGCAAAACTGGAGCGCCGTTCGCTCTCCCTGAGAAATATTTGGGAACGTGCGCCGTTTCGAATACAGGAAGGACTGGCAAGAGCTTTTCGCGAGTATTTATATGAGCAAGGTTTTACAGAAATTCATACACCGAAGATTGGAGCCCGGAGCGCAGAAGGCGGAGCCAATCTGTTTAAACTTAGTTATTTTCATTCTCCTGCAGTATTACAGCAAAGTCCTCAGTTATATAAGCAAATGATGGTGGGAGTGTTTGACCGGGTATTTGAAACGGGCCCTGTATTTCGTGCAGAAAAGCACAATACAAAAAGACATTTGAATGAGTATACCAGTTTGGATCTTGAGATGGGGTATATTCAGAGCTTTTTGGAAATCTGTCAGATGGAGACCGGCTATTTGCAGTATGCAATGGCCCTGCTGGAGAAACAATACAAAGCAGAGCTTGGAATTCGCAAAATGACATTGCCGGATGTATCTAAGATTCCTTATGTCCGTTTTGATGAAGCAAAGCAGCTTGCGGCAGAAAAATATAAGCGGAAAATCAGAAATCCGTATGATTTGGAGCCGGAAGAGGAAGAATTGATTGGAAAATATTTTCAAGAAGAGTACCAGTCAGATTTTGTCTTTGTTACACATTATCCTTCGAAGAAAAGACCTTTTTATGCGATGGATGACCCGGAAGATGAAAGATATACGTTGAGTTTTGATTTGCTGTACAAAGGGATGGAAGTTACCACCGGAGGACAAAGGATTCACGATCCGCAGATGTTGCTGGATAAGATGAAAAAACGAGGGATGACAGAGGAAGGGATGGGGCAGTATCTAGATACCTTCCGATATGGGATGCCTCCTCATGGCGGACTGGGGATCGGCTTGGAGCGTCTGACGATGCAGTTGACCGGGGAAGAAAATGTAAGAGCAGCCTGTCTGTTCCCAAGAGATATGAGCAGGTTGGAGCCATAGTCGGAAAAATAGAATCAAAAAGAAACGGGGATTGAAGATGGGCAAAAGAATAGAAAAAGAGACGATGGAGAATGTGGAAATCCTGGCAAAATTAGCATTGTCGGATGAAGAACGGGAAAAAGCCATGAAAGAAATGGAAAAAATGCTGCACTATGTAGAGAAACTGAAGGAACTGGATACGGCGCAGACGGAACCGATGGTGCATATTTTGCCGGAGGTCAACGTATTTCGAGAAGACCGGATTACTAATGGAGACATGAGGGACGAACTGCTGGCCAATGCACCTCGACAAAAAGAGGGACAGTATCTGGTCCCTAAGACGGTGTAATTGCAGGAGGACAAGATAAGGATGAAAGAATGGATGAAACTTTCGGCACTGGAACTTTCGGAAAAAATCCGGCAGCGGGAACTTGGCGTGAGAGAGGTCGTCGAAGGGTATTTGGAGCAGATAGAAAAGAAAGATGTAAGACTGCATGCATTTCTGACGATTGAGAAAGAAATGCTCATGCAGGAGGTTCAGCAAGTGGAGCGGGGAATCGCAAGCGGGCGTTATCAAGGTCCACTTGCAGGAATACCGGTGGCTGTAAAGGATAATATTTGTACGAAGGGAATCCGGACCACCTGTGCATCTAAAATGCTGGAACGGTTTGTTCCGCCTTATGATGCAGAGGCAGTGATCCGGCTAAAAGAGGCCGGAATGCTTGTACTTGGGAAGACCAATATGGATGAGTTTGCCATGGGAAGTACGACAGAGACGTCTTATTTTGGGATTACAAGGAATCCTCATCGGGAAGACTGTGTGCCGGGCGGCTCCTCAGGCGGTTCCTGTGCGGCTGTGGCGGCAGGAGAAGCACCTCTCGCTTTGGGATCAGATACGGGAGGGTCCATTCGTCAGCCGTCTGCATATTGCGGAACGGTAGGGCTAAAGCCAACGTATGGCAGGGTGTCCCGATCAGGCTTGATTGCCTATGCGTCATCTTTGGATCAAATCGGACCTATCGGACGAAATGTCCGGGACTGTGCGGCATGTTATGAAGTGCTGGCAGGGAAAGATGAGAAAGACAGTACGTGCAGTCAGAAACCGGTAGAGCCGGTGCTGGATCTGTGGGAAGAAGATTCTTTGGGGGAATCATTGCTCCGGCATCTGAAAGGGAAAAAAATTGGTGTTCCAAGGGAATATCTGGCTGAGGGAATGGAAGGTGAAGTGAAACAGGCAATCGAGGAGACAGTGAAACAGTTAAGCGCAGCAGGGTGTGATGTAGAATTGTTTTCTCTGGGATATACAGACTATGTCGTTCCATCCTACTATTTGATTGCCTGTGCAGAAGCCAGTTCCAATCTGGAACGGTTTGATGGAGTAAAATATGGGCATCGAAGTGAGAACGCGGAAGACCTCCATGAAATGTATAAAAAGAGCCGTCAGGAAGGCTTTGGGGAAGAAGTGAAACATCGGATTTTATTGGGCTCATTTGTATTGAGTGCGGGATATTATGATGCCTACTATCTAAAAGCACTGAAAGCAAAAGCGCTGATCTGTCAGGAATTTGAACGGGCGTTTCAACAGTATGACTGTATACTGGCTCCGGCAGCGCCGACAACAGCTCCGAAACTTGGAACCAGTCTTACAGACCCACTGAAAATGTATTTAAGTGATATTTATACAGTGGCAGTAAATTTGGCAGGACTTCCGGCCATCAGCCTTCCTATCGGAACCGATCGAAAAGGACTGCCCATCGGAATGCAGATTATCGGAAATCATTTTCAGGAAAAGAATATTTTAGGTGTTGCGGCAGGTGTGGAGCAGTTACGAGGAGGCGAGACGGATGGCAAAACAATATGAGACAGTGATCGGTCTGGAAGTGCATGTGGAGTTGTCAACAGCTACCAAAATTTTCTGTGGATGCGCAACCGAATTTGGCAGTGCACCGAATACTCATATTTGTCCGGTTTGCACAGGAATGCCGGGAGCACTTCCGGTTTTGAATCGACAGGTAGTGGAATATGCACTGAAGATTGGTCTGGCTGCAAATTGTAAAGTAAATCAGTATTGTAGATTTGATCGGAAGAATTATTTTTATCCGGATAATCCTCAGAATTATCAGATTTCGCAGTTGTATCTACCAATCTGTTATGGCGGCTGGGTGGAAATCGAGACGACTTCCGGAAAAAAGAAAATCCGAATTCATGAAATGCACATGGAAGAGGATGCGGGCAAACTGATCCATGATGACTGGGAAGATTGTTCCCTTGTAGATTATAACCGCAGCGGGGTTCCGCTTGTGGAAATTGTATCAGAGCCGGATATGAGAAGTGCAGAGGAAGTGGTTGCATATTTGGAAAAGTTGAAGATGCTCTGTCAGTATCTGGGAGTATCTGATTGCAAGTTAGAGGAAGGCTCGATGCGTGCGGATGTAAATCTGTCTGTGCGTGAAGTGGGAAGTACTTCTTTGGGAACCCGTACAGAGATGAAGAACTTAAATTCTCTGAAAGCAATTACGCATGCAATTGAAGGAGAGCGGGAACGACAGATCGAATTGCTGGAGGCTGGAAAAACAATTTTGCAGGAGACACGACGCTGGGATGAAAATAAAGAATCGTCTTATGCAATGCGCTCTAAGGAGGATGCAAAAGATTATCGATATTTTCCGGATCCGGATCTGCAGCCGGTAGTGATTTCTGATGCATGGATAGAAACGTTGAAAAGAGAGCAGCCTGAATTTCAGGAAGAGCGGGCAAAACGTTATCAAAAGCAATATGGAATTTCTGAATATGATGCCGGACTGTTGACACAGTCCCGGCAGATGGCAGAACTTTTTGAACAGACGGCAGATCTTTGCAAAGAACCGAAAAAGGCTGCAAACTGGCTTATGGGAGAAGGCCTGCGTTTGATGAAAGAATGGAAAATGGAACCTGAAAATCTGCAGGTTACTCCGGCTCATCTGGCGGCTTTGATCCAATCGGTAGAACAGGGAATGATTAGTCAGAAAAATGCAAAACAGGTTTTTGCACAGATCCTGAAAGAAGATGTGGAGCCGGAAGTGTATATGAAAGAACAAGGACTTTTGATAGAACTGGATTCCGGGGTCCTGAAAACAGCAGTGAGAGAAGTTCTGCTGGAGCATACGGGGACAGTAGAAGAGTATCGAAACGGGAAAGAAAAGGTGCTGGGCTTTCTGGTGGGACAGGTGATGCGTAAAATGAAAGGAAAGGCCGATCCTGGAAAAGTAAATCAAATGTTGAAGGAGGGATTGAAGGATGCCGAAGTTAAATGAGAATTTCCTGAAGCTACAAGAAAGTTATCTGTTTTCTGAAATCGCACACCGGGTGGCAGAATACACGAAAAAGCATCCGGAAAAAGAGGTAATCCGGTTGGGCATCGGAGATGTGACCCGTCCACTTTGTGATTGTGCGGTTCAAGCATTACATGAAGGGGCAGACGCGATGGCATCGGCAGAAACATTCAAAGGGTATGGACCGGAACAGGGATATGCAGAGACAAGAGACGCAATCGCAGAATACTATCAGAGAAATGGTGTAGAAGTATATCCAAAAGAAATTTTTATTTCTGATGGGGCGAAGAGTGATACAGGAAATATTACAGACTTATTTGCGCATGACAATGTTATCTTGATTCCGGATCCGGTGTATCCGGTCTATGTAGATTCCAACCTGATGTGCGGAAATCAAGTGATGTATATTCAAGGAAATGCGGAGAATGAGTTCCTGCCAATGCCGGATGAGAACAAGCATGTGGATATTATTTATCTTTGTTCGCCTAATAATCCGACCGGAGCCTGCTATACAAAAGAGCAATTGCGGGTATGGGTGGATTATGCGCTGAAAGAAGAGGCTGTAATCCTATTTGACTCTGCCTATGAGGCATTCATTACGGAACCGGAATTGCCAAGAAGTATTTATGCAGTGGAGGGGGCAAAAAAATGCGCCATCGAATTTTGTTCTTTATCTAAAACAGCCGGATTTACAGGAACCCGCTGTGGATATACGGTTGTTCCGGAAGAGCTTGTCTTTTCTGCTTCGACAGGAGAGAAAATGTCTCTGAACGCGATGTGGAACCGGCGTCAGAGCACGAAGTACAATGGAACTTCTTATATTGTACAGCATGCAGCTGCAAAGGTGTTCAGTGAAGAAGGGATGAAGGAGTGTCGGGAAAATCTGGAATATTATAGAAGAAATGCACAGCTCATAGCCAGAACACTGGAAGAACTTGGGATTCCTTATTATGGTGGGGTAAATTCTCCTTATATCTGGTTTGAATGTCCTAATGGAATGGATTCGTGGAAGTGCTTTGATCTTTTATTGGAGCAGATTCAAGTGGTAGGAACTCCGGGAGCCGGATTTGGTGAAAACGGAACCGGTTATTTCCGCCTGACATCTTTTGGAACATATGAAAAGACGGCAGAAGCAATGCACCGGTTCCGAGAGCTGTTTCAATAAAAGATTTAATAAAATAGTTAGTTAATAAAATATGAAATGATTTGCAATGAATCTAGCAATCAGAATAAACAAGTTTGCCGCGGCAGATCGTGTATTTTACTTTTCCATATAAAGGCTGTCCTGTAAACGGAGAGTTGCAAGACTTGGATTGATATTCTGTTGGCGTCCAGCATTCCTCCGGATTAAAAATAACCAGATCTGCCGGAGCATTTTCTTCAATTCTTCCGTATGGCAAGTGATAAAGTTCTGCCGGATTGATGGTCATTTTTTCAAGCAGTTCCATCAGAGTCAGATGACCCGGACGTACAAGGGAAGTAATTCCCAGTGCAAGAGAAGTTTCCAGACCGATGATTCCGCTTGGCGCTGCAGTGAGAGGTTTCGCTTTTTCTTCTATACTATGTGGCGCATGGTCTGTGGCAATCAAGTCAATTGTTCCGTCTTTTAAGCCGTCGATGATTGCCATGCGGTCGGATTCTGTACGGAGCGGCGGATTCATCTTTGCCAGCGTGCCATGTTTCAGTACAGCATCTTCTGTCAAGGTGAAATGATGCGGGGTTGCCTCTGCGTGTAGTTTGGCGCCGCGTGATTTAAACATGCGTACCAAATCTACAGAAGTTCCGGAGCTGATATGTTGGATGACAACATCTGCGCCGGAGCGTAGCGCCAGCATACAGTCGCGGGCAACAAGAGATTCCTCTGCGATGGAAGGGGACCCGTAGATTCCGCATTTTTCAGAAACGATTCCATGATTGATGCCGTTGTTTTGAATAAAAGCCGGGTCTTCTTCATGAAGGCTGATCGGCATATTCAATTCAGCGGCTTTTTGCATTGCCTCAAAACAGAAAGCGGCATTTTTCAGAGGAATTCCATCGTCTGTAAAACCACAGGCGCCTGCAGACTTTAGCCCTTCCATATCAGTTAATTCTTCTCCTTTTAAAGAATGGGAGATGGCAGCAGCCTGAAAGATACGGATATCTTCTTTTTCTGCTCTGGATAAAATGTCGTTCAATACAGGAACAGAATCCACAGTTGGCGATGTATTTGCCATACAGATCACAGAAGTGACTCCGCCTTTTGCAGCGGCAAGAGAGCCGGTGTGTAAATCTTCTTTATAAGTAAAGCCGGGATCACGAAAGTGGATGTGAGTATCAATAAGTCCCGGAGCAACAATCAGACCGTCAGCGTCAATCGTAGTCTCGTTGGTATATTCAGGTTTTGCAGACAGATTTTCTTCTATTTTTTTGATTGCGCCTTCTTCTATATAAATATCAATTTTTTTTGAAGTTTTTGTTTTTGGGTCAATGAGTGTTCCGTTTTTGATCAGCATAGTAAACCTCCTAATTATGATGATGTATTTTATCACAGTATAACATATCAGTAATATATTTTGAAAGTAATATGTCCGGTAATGGGATTTTCATTGCGGGGCATAGATGCGGCGAGTATAATATAGATATCGGAAAATAGAATAGATAAGCAATTTAGAAAAGGAAGGAAAAAGAACATTGAAAAGGAAAGGTGAACAGCAAACAACGATCATAGGCGGCGAAAGTGGGCCTACAGCTGTTTTTATAGCTGGGAAAGGTGATGGTTTTAAAATGCCGTTGAAAGATCAAATAAGAAATAAGCGCTATCAGATGCGGCGGAGACGGGCAGAGAAGAAAATTAAGCCGGGAGCACATACAAAAGAGGAAACTATTGCTTATGCAAAAGAAAAATACGATTTTCTTCCGGTAAGCCCCGATCAACGGAAATATAAGAATGAAAAAAAGAGTGTGCGAGAAGGAATCATTTATAGACATCGACCGGAATTAGTAGGAGAACTTCTACATATTACAGCACCCGATCATTCTGATAAAGAATCCTTACAAGAGTTTTTTAGATTATTAGAAGAAAGAGAACGGAAAATAGAGGCGATTCCAGAGGAAGAAATACCAATGGAGTTTCAAATGTATGAATTGGTTATGGGAAAAGGACATTTGGAGATGGTATTAGATTTTCGGTGGGATCTATTCGGCGTGAGCTATGGCGGAGAACGAAAACAGATGAAAAAGTTTAAGCGTATTGCACAAGATTTATACTCCTACTATGGCGTGACAGAAGAAGATATTAAAAATAAAACAGAACGTTATTCCGCATTGGTTTGTGCACTGGCTGATTTTTGATTTGATTTATTATATAGAGAATAAGAATAGTACGTTATCTTTTCAGCTAGAAATAATGGATAAAAGGATACTTTAAAAAGACAGAATTGTCTGAATTGTGCGAAATAAATAAAAAAGAGAAAAAACATTGACAATTAGGGAATGTGATGATAAGATAGTCAACGTCGCTGAAAACGGAAGAGACTTCGCAGAAGAAAAGAGGAACGGGGGCCGCAAGGGATTGGAGAGCAGCCGGGAGTCAGAGAGAAGAGGAATCCGGAGAAAGGTCAAAAGGACTTGAAAAAAGTTGTTGACAAAGAGGATGCGATGTGGTAGTCTAAATAAGCTGTCGCTTGAACAGACAGCAAAGAAAAATAAAAAATGTACATTAGTCAATGATGTGACACCAACTTTTCAAAAATAAAAAGAGTGGTGT
>ENA-ORSX01000726-ORSX01000726.1-human-gut-metagenome-genome-assembly--contig:-NODE-726-length-30611-cov-24.947113_pt1 | contig 30611 bp, 25 predicted proteins | sample MGYA00241904_ERZ509172 | MGnify/ENA primary metagenome ERZ509172 (study PRJEB26280, sample SAMEA2338795) | human gut metagenome | biome: human gut; feature: human-associated habitat; material: faeces...
TGCAACTTCCCATAAAATCAAGGTTTTTAAATAATTTAAACAATAAAAAAGAGGTGGTTTTTGACACTACCACTCTTCGTTTGGAGGATGGAAAATTAAAATATCAGGTAGAAGGATATACGCATACATTTGACTGTGCAATACCGAGCGGAAAATGGACACACATTACTTTGACGGGAACATTTGAAGGGGTTGCGTTGTACATCAAAGGACAGAAATTTGATGCATTGATTGGAAAACCATTCCCATATTGGAATGCACAAAGCGGCTGTAATTCCTGGGATGGAGCAGGCTATCCGGTGAATGAGAAAGGGGAACAGACACAGCGATATTATGAAACTTTGATGCTTCCTATGAGTCGGATCGGAAGTAAAACGGATGCTGTAAAGGCAAGTGTGGACGAGCTTGTAATTTTTGACAGAGTATTAAATGAAAATGAAATCGTAGAACTGGCAGGCGTTCAGGTACCAGTCAATTTTGCATTGAATAAGCCGGTGACTGTCGGAAATTATCACAGTGCAAGTACAGAAGGCGATCGTTCCGGCAGCAAGGCGGTGGACGGAGATTTGGCAAGCAGATGGGAATTTGACTTAGATAATACGGATACCAATTATATCGAAGTGCTGCTGAATGATAATGAAAGAGCAGAAAAAGTTGTCGTGAAACAAATGGTCTGGGGCGGAGCAAATCGTATTACGTCTATAAGAATTACAGCGGTAAATGCGGGGCAGGAAACAGAGCTGATTGCTGAAACTACATTTGATGGCGGAACGATAGATGAGGGCAATAAAGAGGAAATCCAGACAAAACTGGATTCTTATGTGGAAAAAGGCAAATAAAGATGCACTGAATGAGTTGATTGGAAAAGCGAAGGATATGGAACTATCTGCATATACAAAAGAAAGTGTAGAGCGGTTTGAAAAAGCACTTTTACAGGCAGAAGAAGTAGCAAAGAATGAAACTTTATCTGAAGATGATCAAGATAAAGTAAATCATGCAAAAGATGATCTGGAGAAAGCAATCAGCCAGTTAGAAGAAAAACCAGGAAAACCATCCGAAGAGAAACCGGGCAAACCAGAAGATGGAACATCAGGGAATAAAGCACAAAGTGCAGTCAAGACAGGCGATTCTGCACCGATTGCAGTATGGCTCTTGGCAGTATTGTTGTCAGCAGTAAGCATGGGAGCGATGTATAGAATGAAAAGAAAGAAATAGATAATTTAAAATAAGGAGAGAAGTTCCGGGCAGTTTTAAGAAGCCCGGAACTTTTTTCTATAAAAATGGATTAATACTAGTGGAGAAAAACATACTTTGATTAGAGTTTTATGTCATTGAAGGGAAAGTAGGAGGAATGTATAATAATATATGGTGGAGTGGCGGAAAATATAAAAAATGATAGGTGGGAAGAAGAAAGTGAAAGAACAAGAGAAAAAAATGTTAAAATATCAGAAGAATTTATATAAAACTTTTACTATTAGTTTATTTGTTCCGGTGACAATTATAATTATAGTGTTTATGGTATATACAATGTATTTTCTGGATACCAGGGAAGAACAGAGAATGAGTGATATGGTGGAGTCAGTGTCACGTAATATTTATGTGAAACTTGAAGAGGTGGAAAGCATTACAAATGTGTATTATTCAGAAACCGATGTTTTTAATGAGGCAGAAAGTCTGAATAATATAAAACTGTATCAATATTATGATTCTTTGGAAAGAAGCAAAATGGAAACGGAATATTCAAAAATTATAACAAATAGAATTTATATGTCTTCCCAGCCGATTAAAAGTGTGGTGTTTTTTCCGATGAATGAAATGAGTTGGACAGGATTTTATATTGGGAAGAATCAATCGACGATAACAGAATTTGCATATTCTGGATATCATAAGGCTGATTGGTTTGTTGAGGCAACAGAAAATCCTAACACAGTTTTATTCTATGGAGGACACAGCCCGGATTATTTCGAAGAGGATGAAAAAGAAGTATATTCCTGTGTTAGAGCCATAAAAAATCTGGATAACAATCGAATTATAGGCGTAGTGAAGGTTGATGTTGATTTGGAGAGCTTGCAGGAGAGTTTGGAGGTTGTGGATGAAAGTAGAGAACATGGCTTTATTCTTTCTAAAAAAGGAGAAGTAGTAGTACAGTCAGCATGGTTGCAAGAAGCACCTTATATGAAACGGATCGGGTGGGAAGAAAAGCAAGTATTGATTGAGGATACGGAATTAAAATTGACGTATTTAGAGTCAAAAAGTCAAGCGTATAAAGTTTTTTTCTTGATTTTCATATTAATGATATTGATTATTATGGGAAGTGCCTGGCTGGCATTTGAAGTGTATCGTAGACAGATGCAGGAAATGATAGATGACGTGCGTACAATTACAGAAGTTGTAGGAAAAGCGGGAAACGGAAATCTTGGCGAGAGAATACAGGTTTCCTCTCAAAATGAAATGAAAGAAATCGGCGCTGCAATCAATAAGATGATGGATAATTTGCAGGAGTATATTGAAAAAGAATATTTGCTTGTTATCCAGAATCAAAAAGCAGAATATCGGGCGCTGCAATCTCAGATTAATCCTCATTTTTTATATAATACATTGAATGGATTTGTAGCTTTGAACCGGATGGGGGAAACAAAAACTTTGGAGAAAAGTATTATTTCTCTGGCACAGCTGTTCCGTTATACATGTAAAGAACAGGACGTAGTAAATGTGGAAAGTGAATTGGAATTTTTAAAGCGATATCTGGAATTGGAAAAGCTCAAGTATGAGAATCGTCTGGATTATAGTATCAGTATGGATGAAGAGAGCGGTAAACAGCTGATTCCTAAGTTATTGCTACAGCCGGTAGTGGAGAACAGCATTGTGCATGGAATGGGGATGAGTGCAGATCTGATTACAATTGTAGTTGATGCGATTTGTCAGGAAGTGAAAGGCATTGGTAAGGTCTGTATAATTCAAGTGAGTGATAATGGCTGTGGATTTGATAATGACAGCATAGGAAACGAAGGCGAAAGGCATATAGGGGTAAATAATGTACAATCCAGAGCGGAATTGTTTTGTAAAAATGCAATATATTATGTAAAAACAGGGCTGGGAAAAGGTACGATAACGACCTTTGTATTTCCTATAGAGGAGAAAGGGGAAGAGGAATATGATTATATTAGTTGCAGATGATGATCGTTTTATTCGATTTACAATTAAAAGTATGCTGACTGAGATTTTGTCAGAAGAGCACATGATATTGGAAGCATCAAATGGAAAAGAAATGGTTCAGCTTTGTGAGGAAAACCAGCCGGATATTGTGTTTGCGGATATTAGAATGCCGTATTTGAATGGATTAGAGGCAATTGAAGAAAGTTTGAAATATGCGCCGGAGACTGAGTTTGTAATCATTAGTGGATATTCTGAGTTTGAGTATGCAAGAAAGGGACTGGCATTAGGTATTCATGATTATTTGTTGAAACCAGTAGAGGAAGAGCAGCTTGCAGCAGTAATGGAAGAACTTAAAGAAAAGTTGGAAAAGAAAAAGAAAGACTCGAATACAGTGTTTCGGCTGAAAGCATTAGATGCTTTTAATTATTTTTCAAAAGTGGGATTCCATGAAGATTATGAAGAGTTTGATCTGCCGGAGAATATGCGCTATTTAACGTTTGGTGTGATTCTGCATAATACGAGAAAGAATGAAGAATTAGAAGTTCAAAATCTGATTTTAAAAGATCTTAGGGCGATTGGCGCAGGTGTTGTAAAGAACAAAGGATATTATGCAGATGTGTATTCGGTGAATGGAACACTCTATACAGTATTTGCCGCAGAGAATACAGAATGGATTCTGGCAAAAATAAGAAAGTTAAAAGACTCTGAACTTTTTAACGACGGTGGTGTAAGATTTTTCTACTTTTTTGCGGATTCTATGCAGGAAATTCTTAAAATATCAGAGATGTTAGATGAAAATGCGATCATAGAAATGAATGAAAAACCAGGGGAATTGTTGGAGTTTACAAAATTGTCTTATGAAGACAATGGTTTGGATGTGATGCAGAAAACAGCTCTGTTATTAGATGCATGGAGACAAGCGGAGGGAGTGGCTTATAAAGAAATTTTGAATCAGATGTACAGAGAATATAAAGATACAGAATTGAATTTAAATCTGGAATATATGGCGGCGTATTGTACAGAAATAACAGGGGAAAAATTTGATGGAAAATCATTTAAAGGATTTTGCAAGTCGTTTGTGGATATTTCAGAAAGCATGTATGGAAATGCGGAAAATGCGAAGGAAGAGGAAGGAGATATTGTAGAGCAGGTTAAGGAATATGTGCAAAAATATTATATGAATGATATAGGAATCGGACAATTGAGTGAAGAATATCATTTGACGGCGAATTATCTTAGCACATTGTTTCATCAGAAGACGGGAATTAAATTTATAGACTATTTGACAGAAATACGAATGACAAAGGCGAAAGCACTGCTGATTTCAAATAAAACTGCATCCGTTCAGGATATTTCGTTGATGGTGGGATATAATAGCGCAAGACATTTTTCAACATTGTTTCAGAAAGAAACCGGTATGACTCCTACGGTATATCGAAAAAACAGATTGTAGAAATGCGTACTTTAATCAGAGTTTTGTGGCATTTACGGAGAAAATGCTTTTTGTTATATTTAAAGCAGATAAAACGTAAGGAGGAAATCAATTATGAAACTGAAAAAATTGGCAGCAGTTGGATTAGCAGCATCTATGACATTGAGCTTGGCAGCTTGTGGCGGAAGCAGTGATTCTGATAAGAGCAGCGAAAAGGAAAACGGCGGAGACACAATTACATTTGCAACAAATGTGGTAGGTGAGAGAGCTGAGGCTTTAGAGGCAGCATGTAAAGCATTTGAAGAGGAGACAGGGTACAAAGTAGATTTCCAGGCTCCGGGTGAGAAATACGAGGAACTGATGAAGACGAAAATGTCTTCTAATGAACTTCCGGATGTGTTCACAACACATGGCTGGTCTGTTGCGAGATACAGCGAGTATCTGATGCCGGTAAATGATTTGGATTGGGCAGAAGATATTAACGAACAGATAAAACCGGTTATCACAGACAAAGAAGGCAATATGTATGTACTTCCTGTAGATATGGATATTGCTGGTATTGTATGCAATATGACTGTTTTGGAAGAGGTAGGAGTAAATCCGGATGATATTAAGACATGGGATGATTTCGGAGCAGCTTGTGATAAGATTAAGGCAGCAGGAAAGACACCGATTCACATGGGTGGAAAAGACAATTGGACAATCGGACAGTTCTTTGACTGGGCAGCACCGTCATTCTATGTAACAGATGATACAAATAGTCAGGCTGATGCGCTGAAAGATGGAGAATTTGACACAGCAACATGGGAAAAAGTTGCAGGTCTTATGGACAAATGGGTAAAAGCAGGATACTTCAATGAAGATGTTCTGACAGCAGATTACAATTCTGATACAACAGCATTGGCAGATGGAAGTGCAGCGTTCTGTTTCTACGGAAACTCTTCTGTAGTAGATGCTCATAAGGTAAATCCGGATGCTAAGATCGGTATGATCGCAATTCCTTCTGCAAGCGCAAACGATGAGCCAAGCCTGATTGCAGGTGAAGATATTGCTGTAGGTGTATGGAAAGATTCTAAGGTACAGGATAAAGCAATTGAGCTTCTGAACTACCTTGCAAAACCTGAAGTAATGAAAGATATTGCAGAAGCAGCAGGAAATAAAGCAGGTTTGAATGGTGTAGACGTTGAAATCGGTGAGATTGGTACATATTATGACAAATATGCAGATGTTGAAACATTCCCATACTTTGATCGTGAATACCTTCCAAGTGGAATGTGGGATGTAATGTGTGCAACAGGTGCAGATATTCTTGCGCAGAAAGATGGATCTGTTGAGAATGCAGCAAAAACAATGGAGCAGAACTTCAATGATAAATATACAAAATAAAGAGGTTCACTGATAATAAAAAGGAAGCAGGGGACTGCTTCCTTTTTTGCGCCCTAAAATAGATATAAATGAAGAAAAATAGAAGAAAGGAACGAGAATTGATATGAAAAAAAGAGGAAGAATGATGAATTTGTTTTATATACCGGCAATCATTCTATTTATCATATTCATCATTTATCCATTGTGTAAGGGGATTTTCCTGTCATTCACAAACTGGAATGGATATTCACAGACTTATAAGATGGTCGGACTTAGCAACTATACACGTATGTTGACAGATGCCAATGTACATAGAGCATTCATAAATACAATTATTTATGGAGCCGGAAGTACGGTGATCCAGAATGTACTGGGTCTTGCACTTGCACTTTTGCTTAATCAAAAATTCAGAGGACGTGCATTTACAAGAACATTGGTATACTTACCGGTTATGATTGCACCATTGATCATGGGATACATTATGTATTTCTTCTTTAGTTTCAATAACGGAGCATTAAATGATGTGATTGCTTTGTTTGGAGTAGAAGCGGTAGACTGGCTGTCAAATGGAACAGCGGGTGTGGCGATTATGACAATTGTAAACTCCCTGCAGTTTGTTGGTATCTCAATGGTTATTTATCTGGCAGGACTACAAGGAATTCCGGATATGTATTATGAAGCTGCAGCAATTGATGGAGCAAAACCTTGGGAAAAATTCCGTTATGTTACATTGCCGTTATTGATGCCGGCAATCAATTCTTCCGTTACGATCAACTTGATTGGTGGATTGAAATTGTTCGATATTATTATGGCATTGACATCCGGTGGCCCGGGATACGATACACATTCATTGTCTACATTAGTACATAGAACTTATTTCGGAAGTGAAAATGCCGGATATGCATCAGCGATTGGATTAATGGCATTTGTACTGATTATGTTATTGAGTAATATTGTTGTGAAATATATGGAAAAGAAAGAGGTGGAACTGTCATGAGAACAAATAAGAAAAACAATATTTGGAGAATTCCGGTACTTCTTGTTATTTTTGCAGTATACTTTTCACCTTTTTATATATTGTTGAATATTTCCTTTAAACCGGTAACAGATCTGAGCTCCCGTTGGAAGTTCCCGTCAGCACCTACATTGGAAAACTTTCGTGTAGCGATTGAAGATGGCGGAATCCTTCAGGCGTTGGGACACAGCTTTTTGATCATGGTAGTATCTGTACTTTTGATTGTAGTTGTAGGTTCTCTTGCAGCGTATCCGCTGGCAAGAAATAAGAGCAGATGGAACAAGCTCGTGAAAGGATTTATTCTAGGAGTCATGATGGTGCCGCCATTGAGTATTTTGGTTTCTTTATATTCAGTGCTTGTAGATATCGGTGGAATTAACCATTATTGGGGTGTAATACTGACATTACTTACGTTTGAACTTCCAATGGCAATATTTTTGTATACAAACTTTATTGCATCAATTCCTACAGCGTTGGATGAGGCAGCGGCAATTGATGGATGTGGACCGATCAGAACCTTCTTTTTGATTATTTTGCCACAGTTGAAATCGGTAACAGCATCTGTTGTGATTCTGACAGGAATTCATTGCTGGAATGATTATCAGTTTTCACTTTACGTTTTGCAGTCTTCAGAGAAAAGAACGGTTACGTTGGCTATTTCATCCTTCTTTTCACAGACAACCAGCAACTTGAACGCGGCATCTGCAGCAGCTTTGCTTGCAATATTGCCAGTTGTAGTTTGTTTCTTATGTCTGCAGAAATACTTTATCAAAGGTATGGTGGACAGTGCAGTTAAATAAGTGATTAAAACAAAAAGGAGTTGGATATGCAGTATAAATTTTATCAGTTAGGAAAAATGCAGCTGTGTTATATGACAGATGAAGAAAAAGGTCACATATCCATGAATCTTCTTCCAATGGAAGTAACTCCAAAATATGAAGAACGCCGAAAATGGCTCGATGTAGAAGAGACAAATGACGCATGGGATGTGGGAAGCCTGTGTCATTTGTCTTTACGTCATCATCCGCAGGGAAATGGCGCCGGAGGAACGTTAAAGTATGGAGAATCTGTTCAGAGACTTCGATTTGTAAAACAGGAAAAAGAGGAAACAGAAAACACGATTCGAATTATTACAAAACTTTCGTCAGATGAATATTCGGTATTTCATATTGTGATATATACCAAAGGAGAAGACGGTATAGAAGTAGAAAGTGTGTTTCAAAATGAAACAGAACGAGTACTTACGTTAGAGTTGTTTACAAGTTTTTCCTTGGATAATTTAAGTCCCCTGCAAGAATCAGACGGGCGTATGCTTTATATCTTCATAGATTTCATGGAGGCTGGAGTCTGGAGGGACAGCATCAGGAAGATTCTATAGAACAGATGAACTTAGGGGGAGCATGGTTTCGAGCATTCCCGGAAAGTGAACGGTATGGTTCTGTAGGTTCATTTCCTGTAACAAGATGGTTCCCTTTTGGTGCGGTAGAAGATCGTCAGAATGGGATTTTCTGGGCTGCACAGTTAGGGATAAACAGTTCATGGCAGATGGAATTGTCCAGAGATGGAGATTGTTATTCGCTTTCCGGAGGAATCGGAGATTATGAAACATCAAGCTGGTGGAAAGACATCAGTCCCGGAACATGTTTTCGGTCTCCAAAAGCCTACCTTAGTGTAGGAAAAAGTTTGGAATCCGTATGCCAGAATATAACAGGAGTGTTTCAGAAGTATGTAGATGATCAGCCGCAGCGCGAGGCAGATCTGCCGATTTGGTTTAATGAATGGTGTACATCGTGGGGAAATCCGACACATCAATCAGTAGTAGGTTTAAAAGAGAGTCTGCAGGGACTTCCGATTGCAGGTGTTGTAATAGATGCTGGCTGGAGTGTTCAGCCGGAAGATGCAGAGCCGCAAGGAGGAAATGGAGATTGGGTGTGTGATCCAAGACAGTTTCCAAATGGATTAAAAGCGGTATCGAGAGAATTGAAGAAGGAACAGTGGGATACCGGAGTCTGGATGGAGTTTGAGGTTACAACAGAAGGGGCAAAAGTTCATCAAAAGGACTGGGATGCTCTTCACTTAAAGAGAAACGGAGAATTGATTCAGACAGGATATATGCGGAGATTTTGGGATTTTAGAAAACCAGAAGTGATTGCATATTTAAAAGAAAAAGTGATTGCGTTTTTGCAGGACAATGAGATTGGGTATTTGAAAGTAGATTATAACGGATCCATCGGTATGGGTTGTGACGGAGCGGAAAGTTTAGGAGAAGGTCTTAGGTCGCAGATGCAGGCTGTATATGAGTTCTTTTGCTTGATACGAAAAGAACTTCCAGATTTGGTGATTGAAAACTGTGCATCAGGAGGACATCGCCTTGAGCCGCTCATGATGTCAATCACTGCACTCAGTTCTTTTTCGGATGCTCACGAATGCCCGGAAATTCCTTATATTGCAGCAAACCTGCACTATCTGATTTTACCGAGACAGAGTTTGATTTGGGCAGTGATCCGACCAAACATGACGATGAGAGAAATCTATTATCGAATGATTTCTTCTTTACTTGGAAGAATGTGTTTGTCGGGAGATATTGCCGGTTTGACTCAGGAACAAAGACGGGTACTTGCAGAGGGATGTGACTTTTATCGGAAATGTACGGAAGTAATTAAGTGTGGAAGGTCGCATATAATCCGAAACTGTACAAATAATCCACGACATTTAAAAGGGTATCAGGCAGTGATCCGGACAAATCAAAAAGAGATGTTGGTAGTATTCCATTCCTTTGAAATTCCAGAAAAAGAAATTACGATTCCATTGCCGGAAGCAGAATGGAAAGTAGTGGAAACATTTGGAGAAAAAAAGGGATTTGAAATAACAAGAAATTCTATCCGGATAAATGATGTTGTTGAATGGAATGCATACGCAATTTTATTTGAAAAAATATGAGAATTGAAAATAGGAAAGTAAGAGGTTAAAAAATATGAATAATGAGAATTTTCACCCAAAACAGACGGTTCCGCCATTGGCACATGCACTTCATAAGTGGGATGAGGAGACAAAAACACTCTCCTATGAGTATAACGGAGAAGATGTTATAACAATGGAGATTCCGGAGAGTGAAGATGCCGGATTCCGTCATGGATCTGACGGAAGTATGCAGAGTATCGCCTACGTTCAGCAGATTTACATTATGGTAGAAAAGCCAATGTGGGTGACCGTACGTTTCTGCTTATCAGACAAAACAATCAATATGCGTCCGCACAGAGCCGGCGGTGATCAGGGAATCGCAGCTCAAGATGGAAATGTATTGCTCTATGGTGTGAATGGTCTTTATGATGCGGCACAGGATTTACTTATTGATGTGAATGGATGTGAATGGGAATGGGCATCAGAAGGATTTGAAGAGAAAGATGGACATCGAATTGCATATATGAGAATTCTTCTGGGAGAAAAACCAACATTTATCAATTTTAGAATGCATTATTATCGAAATCATTTGGGATATAAATATTATGAACCATGGAAACATGAGATAAATAAAAAATCAGTTGCCGGATGGTGTTCATGGGAGGCTTACAGAAGAGATATTGATGAAGAAAAAATTAATACGATCTCAGATTTCATGCGTGATAATTTGAAAGATTACGGACTGGAATATATTCAGGTGGATGACGGTTATCAGAAGATGCCGCTGCCATATCGTGCAGAGGGAACGATGAAAGAAGGCTGGATGACATGTGAAGAAGAAAAATTCCCGAGAGGACATGAGGGAATCGTAGAAGATATCAAAGCACGTGGATTTGTTCCTGCCATTTGGACCAATGCAAATATTACAAATGAAACATATCCGGATGCACACCCTGAAGATGTCCTGTTCCATGAAGGCAAAGCGTTAAAGGGAGAATGGATTGATTATCTGTATAGTTGTACAGAAAAGAATCTGGCAGAACAGGTGACACCTGTGTTCGAAGGATTTCGTGATGCAGGATATAAATATGTAAAAATTGATGCTATCAGACATCTGTTGTTTGATGGACTTCATGAGGCAGTACGTCTTGGAATTATGACAAATGAAGAGGCGGAGGAAAAATTCCGTTCCTATATGGAAGCAAGTAAAAAAGGAATGTCAGATGATATGTATTATCTGGCAAGTTGGGGAGAGATGCACGAGGTGGTAGGAATCGCAGATGCGTGCAGAATTGCAATGGATGCCAATCCGACATGGGCAGGAATCAGGATGCAGCTTTTTGAGATGGCACGCTGGTTCCATACACAGAGAATCCTGTTCTTAAATGACCCGGATCATGTGTGCGTGCGGACAAAACCAGAGTGGGCAAAGAGTGCATTGTCTTTGATCTCACTTGCGGGCGGCCTGTGCATGCTTAGTGATACAACGGATGCATATACAGAAGAAAAATTAGACATCATCAAAAAGACACTTCCGCCACTTACAACTACTACGGCAGAAACCGGAGCATTAAGTGTTGATTTTCCGGCATATACATGGACAAAATTGCATGGATTTGCAGTGCAGTCTCATGAAACTCCGGTAGAAATGGAAGACGTGAATCTAAAAGAAGCATACGATATGGCAGGTACCTATCCGACAATGAATGCAGACCATCCATTCTCTTCTCTGTGGTCCTTCCATCTGGAGCAGGGCGGAGATCGTTGGTGTGTTGTAGGAAGATTTGCAACCATTCCGTTGAAAGAGTCTGAGATTGCATTAGAACAGGTGAACTTAGATCCGAACAAGTTTTATCATGCATTTGATTTCTGGGAGCAGAAATATCTTGGTATCGTTACGGGTAAATTGGCATGTCGTGCTTTGGAGCTGGGCTGCTGTCAGATCATCGCGTTGAGAGAAGTGCAGGAAGTGCCGCAATTCCTCGCATCTACAAGACATGTGTCTATGGACGTGGTTAGTGTGAAGAAAAACGTATGGACAGATCATGTATTGGAACTTTCTATTGAGGGTGCAGAGAATATGGAAATCTCCTATTACTTCTATGTTCCGGAAGGATACACGCTCAAAGAAGTTAAAGCAAACGGTGCAGAATGTAAGTACAGTCAGGAGGGTGCAGTTGTAAGAGTGGACATGAAATTGAACGCAGAATCAAGTGTTATGACGCTGGAGTTTTGAAGAGTACAATGTCCTGATTTACGATATTTATGAAAAAACATAAATATAAAAAACGAAGGAAAGGAGGAAATACGATGTGTACTTTGAAATCCATACACAGAGAAACATTTGAAAAATATGGAAAAGTGTTGGAATTTACAAAGGATCATGAAGAGCCATTTGAAATTGTAATAACAGAAGAAAAAGAACCATGGCGTTTGGCAGTGTTCCGCTACCGGAATAAGACAATTCAGAAGATGGAATGTCATCCGACATCTTTGGAAAGCTTTGAGCCACTCGAAGGAGTTACGGTTCTTGTGGTGGCTGAGCATGACAAACCGGAAGAATATGAAGCATTTTTATTAGACAAACCAGTGTGTCTGTATAAGGGAATTTGGCATCAGGTGTTGTCACTTACCGATGAGGCGCAAGTAAAGATTGCTGAAAATCTGGAGGTTAATTCGGAATTTTTTGAATTGCAGAAAGAAATTATAGTAAAGGTAAACTGACAGAATGAGGAGAAAAGCTATGAGGAAGAAACAATATAAGAGATATTTAGCGGTGGCTTTAGGCACTGCAATGTTGACAAGTTGTTTTCAAGGAATTCCGTTCGTAAATGCAGCGGAGTTTGGAGAAGAGAATCTGTTGCTTGAACAGGGAACCAAGGCATCAGAAGACTATATTTTTGAAGGAAACATGGTGAAAAATGGAGACTTCAATACAAATACAGATTACTGGAAAATAAACGGCGGTGGCGGTACTGCAGTGAATAACGGATACCCTGCAGGAGACAGACATTATTATCTGAACGGATCCGCATCTATGGAACAGGAAATTGCGGTTCCTTATACAGGAACTTATACCGCATCCACGTGGACAAGCGTCGGTGGAAATAATGGTGTGTTTGGAATCAAGCGTGCGGATGGAACCATACTTCAGTCTGTTGAAATTGAAGGTGGTGGATATCATCAGCAAAAGGTGACAGTAGATCTGAAGAAAGGGGATCATGTAGTAATCTACGTGCAGGGTGCTGATTATTGGACAAATGGTGATAAATTTTCATTGGAGTTCAATAAAAAAGAATTTGGGAATCTGTTGATTAATTCAGGTTTCGAAACAGAGGAAGCATGGACTGCAGAAAAAGCAGTAGTTGGAAACAAGAAAGCAGAACTTTCCGGAGCAGATTCCCAGATTTCACAGAGCTTTTATGCTCCGCTTACCGGACCATATATTGCAGAAGTGGTATTGGAGAATGCAGAGAACGCAGTAGTAAGTTTGGGCGAAAAACAGGAAACTGTTACCGGAAATCAGGCTGTTCGAGTACAGTTGACAGGTGTGCAGGTTGGAGATGAGGTGCTTGCATCAGTCAGCGGAAAGGCAACAGTAACGTCATTTACTGTAAAATTTGATGAAGAGGCTTTTGAAAATACAAAACCGGTAGCTTCTGATGTGAAAATCGACTATGCCTCAGAGGAAAAGGATGTGCTGGCAGGAAGTTACACATATTCAGATGCTGAAAATCACAAAGAAGATGCAACAACTTACAAATGGTATGCGTCTGACAGTAAAGATGGAAACTATACAGAGATACCGGATGCAACAGGGATGGAATATCAGGTAACAGAAGAATATAAAGATAAATATGTGAAGTTTGAAGTTACTCCTGTAGATGAATTTAAGGGTGTAGGAACACCGGTGATGAGTGATGCTTTTGTGCCGTTAGGATTGAATGTAAAAGGATTTGTTACAAATCCAAAAGCATATGAGACAGATATTAGTGCAAAAGATCGTACCATTCATTTGAAATATTATTATGAGACAGATAACTCAAATCTTAAATTAGAAGATCTTGGCCTTGCAGAATGTGCAGATGCATCTGTCAAAGCCGGGGATGATTTGGATCTGACAAAAGAGTTCAAATTTACAGTAAAGGTTGGCGAAGGAAAAGAAGCGACTTGGACAGTTACATCCGAAGTGGCAGACAAAAAAGTGGTAGTACGTTCTTCCAATAAATATTTGGAAGATACCTTTAACTGGGCAGCGCAGAAACAGAGACAGTTTGTGATGACAGGAAAGACCGGTCCGATCAATGTATGGAATAATAATTATGAGGGCGCTGATGAGGCAGAGTATATCCCATCCTATTGGGCAGGATATTATGATAGAACTGCGTTCTATACCAGAGATTTTGTACATCAGGCTACCGGTGGTCAGATTGCAGGACTGGAAGATGAGAACTTCAATATGTTTAAGGCATTCGCAAAAGAATGTAACGAAGAAAGAAAGTGGTATACAGTATGGGCATTGAATTTTGACGGCTCTGTTTATGAATTGGATTATAATGGTCCTGATAGTTTTGTAAGAGAAGTTCCGGCACAGTTTGAATTAGTGGAAAAAGCCTATAAACAATATTTGTGGTCAGGTGACAAGCGGTATATTACAGATCCAACTCTTTGGGATTTCTATACAAATGTAATGACAAATTATGCAGACAGCCATGATGCAAATAACAATGGTGTAGTACAGGAAGTGGGTACAGGTATCTTTGATGGTTCATGTACTTATAATGAACGTGGACGACAAGTAATCGAGGCAGGAGATGCGATTGGTTCTCAGTATCAGGCAACGCTTGCTTATGCGGCAATGTTGAATGAAAGAGGAGAGAAGGAAGAATCTCAGAAATGGTATCAGAAAGCGGAAGAGCTGAAGAAGTATTTTAACGACGAATGGAGCGTTTCTGATAATATGGAAAGTGGATATGTCTGTGCGTGGGGACCAGATGGTGAGAAATATTCTGATTTCTCAAAAGAAACCAGTTGGTTTATGCCAATGAAACTGATTACAGAGCCGGGTGAGAGAAATGATGACTATATTGACTTTGTTATAGAGAATCTTGGAGAAGGAATTGGCTCCACACCGACAGCTCCGAGCAATCTGGAGGCATATACCTATATTCCTGACATGTTGTTCCCATATAACAGAAGTGATGAGGCTTGGAAATGGATGAAGTATATTACATCTATCAAGGATGAGCCTCATGAACGACCAATTCAGGGAACGAATGGAGATTATCCGGAGATTTCATTTACATTTGTTTCACATACAATTGAAGGTATGATGGGTGTAGAGCCGGATGCAGCGAATAAATTTATTGCAACAGTACCGAGACTGCCACAGGAAGTACCAGATGTAACTGCAAATCATATTGACATCGGAGATTCTGAATTGTCACTGACTCATGTTGGAAACAATTCTTCTACAATGACAAATACAGTTGGACCGGATCTGACTTGGGAAGTAAGATTCTATGGGGATCATAATTACATCAAAGTTGGAGACGAATATGTGGAAGCACAGCAGAAAGATCTGAATGGGGAAGTTATCAGTTATGTGACAACAACTGTAAAATCCGGAGAAACTGTAAATGCTCAGACAGCAGAGGAAATACCTGCTGCAACCTATGTAATTAAAGCAGAGGCAGAGAAGAATGGTCAGATTACACCGAGCGGAGCTGTAAAAGTTGGCGAAGGTGAGACTCAGACATTTGTAGTTACAGCAAATAAAGGCTATGAAATCGATGCGGTTTTGGTAGACGGTAAAAACGTAGGAGCTGTAAAAGAGTATACATTTGAGGAAGTAAGTGAAGATCACACAATTAAGGCTACTTTCAAAAAAGTAAAAGAAGGAAAACCATCTGGATCAGAAGAACAAAATGGATCCAATCAAGCTGGTGGAGTAAAGACAGGCGATACAGCACAACCGCTTTTCTTTGCAAGCCTTATGGGAATTGCTGCAATGCTCATTGCACTGTTTTTGAGAAAGAAAGCAAGATAGAGACGATATAACGAAAGATAAATTTGAATATAGCAAACAGTAAAAAAGTGAACCCTATATAAAACTTTTTTCTGAAAAAGTAGGTCTTGTAGAAATGCATCACCTACTTTTTTGGTTTTTTAAATGGAAATGTGTGATGAACGAATAGAATCACCATATCGGGAGACTGGCATATAGTGATTATATAACGTTGATATAGGATGGTAGGAATATGCAGAAAAAATTGCCCTATTATATGGTGTATCCAATGCCTTTTGTATACGATGATGGAAGAAGGGAAGAGCGGGATATTGAATATATGAAAAGCCTGTATCCGGATATGGCGAAACGACTGCTGCCGTATGTGGAGGAAGAATGTGACCGGATGGAGTATCAGAACAGTATGATGTATGATGAGTATCCCGATAAATTACAGCTTAGAATGATGTGCCGCAGAGTGCATGATAATGTAAAGAAAAATGAACTATTTGCAGATGAAAAAGGGGAAACAGAGGAACTGAAAGATTTGCTGGAAGTTTTGGTGTACGAAGAATTAATGCGAAGACGGAGAGACAGCCGCAGGCGGCATCAGAAGTTTTACTAATTGAGAAAAATGGCGAATTGTGATATGATAAAAAAGAATAGTAAACGAAAGTGGATAATCGGAGTTTCATATGAAAAAAAATAATTTAATCTTTATTGGAATGCCTGCTGTAGGAAAAAGTACAGTAGGGGTTGTAATTGCAAAACGATTGGGAATGAAATTTATAGATACAGATTTGCTGATTCAGGAACAGGAGAAAAGACTTCTGCGTGAGATTATTGCAGATGTTGGTGAAGATGGATTCCTAAAGATCGAGAATCAGGTCAATAGAGATGTGGAAGTGGAGAATGCTGTGATTTCTCCGGGCGGAAGTGTGGTGTATTGCGAAGAGGCGATGCAACATTACAAAGAGATTGGAATTGTAGTATATTTATCCGCATCTTATCAAACAATAAAACAGAGAATTAAGAACCCTCAAAAGCGTGGAGTTGTTTTGCATGAGGGGCAGACTCTTTGTGACCTTTATGAGGAACGGGTGAGACTGTTCGAAAAGTATGCAGATGTTACCGTATGTGAGGATGGACGTATGCTTGACCAGACGATAGAGGATGTGTTAGAAGCAATTGAACATGCGGAAAAACGTGTGGATAACTTGTAGTATTATGTAAAGAATTGTAAAAAACATTTTACAAAATTGTAATTTGTGGTATAATACTTTAGCGTTTTATAAAGTGAAGAAGTATGGCTTGAAATAATTTTACTTAATATATACATTAGAACATAGAGCTTTTGGAAACCAGATAAACAATATCGGATAATTGAGGTGCAGTATGGAACAATATATTATTAAGGGTGGAACGCCGCTAGTGGGAGAAGTTGAGATTGGTGGTGCAAAGAATGCAGCGCTTGCAATTTTAGCTGCAGCGATCATGACGAATGAAACGGTTCTGATCGAAAATCTGCCGGATGTAAATGATATCAATGTGATGTTGGAAGCGATTGCCGGAATTGGTGCAATGGTACAGCGGATTGACCGTCATACAGTGAAGATTAACGGAAGTACAATCGGAGATTTTAATATCGAGTATGATTATATTAAGAAGATCAGAGCATCTTATTATCTGTTGGGAGCGCTGCTCGGAAAGTATAAGCGTGCAGAAGTTGCTCTTCCGGGCGGATGTAATATCGGAAGCAGACCGATCGATCAGCATTTGAAAGGATTCCGGGCGTTGGGCGCAGATGTGGATATTGAACATGGAAAGATCGTGGCAGAGGCGGAACAGTTAAAGGGAACGCATTTGTATTTTGATGTGGTGTCGGTAGGAGCAACAATCAATGTGATGATGGCAGCAGCAATGGCTGAGGGACAGACAATTATGGAGAATGTTGCAAAAGAACCGCATGTCGTTGATGTCGCTAACTTTTTAAATAGTATGGGTGCAAATATCAGAGGGGCAGGTACAGACGTGATTAAGATTCGCGGAGTGAAGAGCTTGCATAAGTCAGAGTATTCCATTATTCCGGATCAGATTGAGGCAGGGACATTTATGTTTGCTGCTGCAGCAACAAAAGGAGATGTTACTGTACTGAATGTGATTCCAAAACACTTGGATGCGACGATTTCAAAGTTAATTGATATTGGCTGTGAAGTGGAAGAGTTTGATGATGCTGTTCGTGTAGTGTCCAAGGGACGTCTGAAAAGCACACAGGTTAAGACCCTTCCGTATCCGGGATATCCGACAGATATGCAACCGCAGATTGGGGTAGTTCTGGCGTTGGCAAAGGGAACAAGTACGATTACAGAGAGTATTTTTGAAAATCGTTTTAAATATCTTGATGAGTTGGCAAGAATGGGAGCCAACATTAAGATCGAAGGCAATTCTGCGACAATTGAAGGTGTGGAGAAGTTCTCAGGAGCAAGAGTGAGTGCACCGGATCTTCGGGCGGGAGCAGCGCTTTGCATTGCAGGTCTGGCAACAGACGGATTTACCATCGTAGATGATATCGTTTATATTCAGAGAGGATATGAGCGGTTTGAGGAAAAACTGAGAAGTCTGGGCGGTGCGATTGAACGTGTTACCTGTGAAAAAGATATTCAGAAGTTTAAATTAAAAGTCAGCTGATGAAAAGGTTACCGGATGCGGTATTGACTTTTTCAATAAAAGCGTGTACAGTATCATATTGAAACAGAATAGTAAAACTTTCTCTTATTCAGAGCAGTGGAGATACAAAGGATCTGAGAAGCTGCGGCAACCCCTGTACAAGGAAGGTGCCAACCTGAGCGATGAAGTCGAACAATAAGGGGATTGTTATGAAACATACGACAGTCCGCTATAAAGTGGGCTGTCTTGTTGTTTGTAGATTTTTAATACAAAGCGAACATAGAACAATCAACAGAGAAGAGAAAGAACCATACAGGAAAAGGAGAGAAACAATGGAGAAGATTTTATTTACTTCAGAATCAGTTACCGAAGGACATCCGGATAAGATGTGTGATCAGATTTCTGACGCCATTCTGGATGCGTTGATGGAGCAGGATCCGATGAGTCGTGTTGCCTGTGAGACATGTACTACAACGGGACTTGTTATGGTAATGGGAGAGATTACGACCAATGCGTATGTGGATATTCAGAAGATCGTTCGGGATACCGTTCGGGAAATCGGATATACAAGAGGAAAATATGGGTTTGATGCAGATACCTGTGGTGTGATTACTGCAATCGATGAACAATCTGCAGATATTGCGCTTGGTGTGGATAAGGCATTGGAAGCAAAAGAGAATCAGATGTCTGGCGAAGAGGAAATTGATGCAATCGGAGCGGGAGATCAGGGTATGATGTTTGGTTATGCATCTGATGAGACAGAAGAGTATATGCCATATCCGATCGCGATGGCTCATAAACTTGCACTTCAGTTGACGAAGGTAAGAAAAGACGGCACACTTCCTTATTTGCGTCCGGATGGAAAGACACAGGTGACGGTGGAATATGATGAGGCAGGAGTTCCGAAACGATTGGAGACAGTAGTTCTTTCTACACAGCATGATCCGGATGTGACACAGGAACAGATTCATGAAGATATCAAAGAATATGTATTTAAACCGATTCTTCCGGCAGAGATGGTAGATGACGAAACGAAATTCTTTATCAATCCGACAGGACGTTTTGTGATTGGCGGACCGCATGGAGACAGTGGATTGACAGGCCGTAAGATTATCGTAGATACATACGGTGGTATGGCAAGTCATGGCGGCGGAGCATTTTCCGGAAAAGACTGTACAAAGGTAGACCGTTCTGCGGCGTATGCAGCGCGGTATGCGGCAAAGAATATTGTGGCAGCAGGTTTGGCGAAGAAATGTGAGATTCAGTTGTCTTATGCGATCGGCGTGGCACAACCGACTTCAATTCGTGTAAATACGTATGGAACCGGTGTTGTTTCCGATACAAAACTGGTAGAAATTATTCGTGAGAACTTTGATCTGCGTCCGGCAGGTATCATTAAGATGTTAGACCTGCGTCGTCCGATTTATAAGCAGACAGCCGCTTATGGACATTTTGGAAGAACAGATGTGAGCCTTCCATGGGAAAAACTGGATAAGGTAGAAGATCTGAAGAAATATCTGTAGAAACAGAAGAATAGAGAGAAACTCTTAAATTTCAATTAAACAAACAGCGGACATCTTGCGGTGTCCGCTTTGTTTATGGTACTGTTAATGGTAGAGACTGGAAAGCCAGAAGTATGTGAGAGAACGGAGGTGTGCGGATGAAACTGAAGACAAAATTAATTATTTCATTTATGGTAGTAGTCATTCTCACAACCCTATTGACGACGATCGGAATGCGGATGTTTGCGCTGGAGGCGATGGGAGATATCCAGCAGATGTATATGATTGTTATTGTTGTTACATCGGCTTTATTGATTTATTGGATATATCGGACGATTTCTATTCCGCTGGCAAATTTGCAGAAGGCAGCGCGCAATATCAAAGAGGGCAATCTGGATTTTGAGATTCAGGCAGAGGCGGATGATGAGATTGGACAATTGTGCCAGGATTTTGAGGAAATGCGTCTGCGTCTGAAGGCGAATGCGGAGGAAAAAGTTGCTTATGACAGGGAAAATAAAGAATTGATCAGTAATATTTCCCATGATCTGAAGACTCCGATCACTGCCATTAAGGGATATGTGGAAGGTATCATGGATGGAGTGGCAGATACTCCTGAAAAGATGGATCGATATATTAAGACGATTTATAATAAGGCGAATGAGATGGACTTGCTGATCAATGAGCTGACGCTTTATTCAAAGATTGATACCAATCGTATTCCGTATAATTTTACAACAATTTCAGCAAAAAATTATTTTACAGACTGTGCGGAAGATTTGTATCTGGAACTGGAAGCGAAGGGCGCGAAGTTTGAGTATCACAATTGGATGGATGAGGATTTTAAGGTGATCGTGGATCCGGAGCAGCTGCGAAGGGTGATCAACAATATTGTATCGAATTCTATGAAGTATACGGATAAACCGCAACGGATCATCACAATGGATGTACGAGATGTGGGGGATTTTGTTCAGGTTGAATTGGGCGACAATGGAAAGGGAATTGCGGCAAAAGATTTGCCGAATATTTTTGACCGGTTCTATCGAACCGATGCATCGCGCAATTCCTCCAAAGGCGGAAGTGGAATCGGCCTGTCGATCGTAAAGAAGATTGTGGAAGAGCATGGCGGTAAAATCTGGGCAACCAGTGAAGAGGGGGAAGGAACAACAATGTATTTTGTTGTCAGAAAATATCAGGAGGTACCGATGAATGAGTAAACGGATTTTGATTATTGAAGATGAAGAAAGTATAGCGGATTTAGAGAAGGATTATCTGGAACTGAGCAATTTTGAAGTGGAAGTTGCCAATGACGGACAGGTGGGTCTGGAATTAGCGATGAACAGTGATTTCGATCTGATCATTCTGGATCTGATGCTGCCGGGAGTCGATGGGTTTGAGATCTGCAGGCAGGTGCGGGATCACAAGAATACGCCGATTATCATGGTGTCTGCAAAGAAGGACGATATTGACAAAATTCGTGGACTGGGGCTGGGTGCAGATGATTATATGACCAAGCCGTTTAGCCCAAGTGAACTGGTGGCGCGGGTGAAGGCGCATCTGGCAAGATATGAACGTCTGATTGGAAGTGTTGTTGAGGAAAATGAGATTATCGAGATCCGTGGATTGAAAATTGATACAACAGCCAGAAGAGTTTGGGTCAATGGAGAAGAGCGCTCCTTTACTACAAAGGAATTTGATCTTTTGACATTTTTGGCGGGACATCCGAATCATGTGTACACGAAGGAAGAGTTGTTCCGGGAAATCTGGGATATGGAATCCATCGGAGATATAGCAACGGTAACCGTACATATTAAGAAAATTCGTGAGAAGATTGAATATGACACCTCTCATCCGCAGTATATAGAAACAATCTGGGGAGTGGGATACCGATTTAAGGTGTGAGGCAGGATTTATGATTACAAGTACGAGCAATCAATATGTAAAAGAAGTAGTGCAGCTGCGGAAAAAGAGCAAAGCGCGTTCGCAGGCGGGCGTTTTTTTGGTGGAAGGCATTCGGATGATTCAGGAAGTGCCCGAAGGACGGCTTGTGAAGTTGTATGTGACAGAAGCGTTTTATAAGAAAAATAAAACGGAAATAGATACGTGGATGAAAAGGAACCGGGGGATCAAGCCGGAGCTGGTATCGGATACGGTGTTTGCGTATATGGCAGATACGAAGACGCCCCAAGGGGTTCTGGGAATTGTGAAACAGGCAGAGTATGAGCTGAAGACAATTCTTGAAAGTGCCGGAGCAGACAGTCCGTTTCTTCTGGTGCTGGATAATCTGCAGGATCCCGGGAATCTGGGGACTATTTTCCGGACGGCGGAGGCCGCCGGTGTCAGCGGAATTATTTTGAGTAAGGACTGTGTAGATATCTACAATCCGAAAACGATCCGCTCTACCATGGGAGCCATTTATCGAATGCCATTTTTGTATGTGGAAGATCTGGAGTCTGCGCTGGATGAGCTGAAGAAGAAAGAGATTCGTATGTATGCTGCCCATCTGGACGGGGAAAATACATACGATAAGGAAAATTATTGTGGCGGGACAGCCTTCTTAATCGGAAATGAAGGAAATGGACTGCGGCAGGAAATTGCAGAGTGTGCAGATTGCTGGATACGGATTCCGATGGCAGGCCAGGTGGAATCTTTGAATGCAGCGATTGCGGCATCTGTTTTGATGTTTGAAACACAGCGGCAAAGGCGGGAGGAACTTACAAAATGAGAAAATCCAATGCTTGCATTTTGAAAGACAGTTTAGTATACTAAAGTACATAAATTTTTTATTATGTTTCATTAGAGGCTTGATTGTAATTACGAAAGGGTGGGAAGATATCATGGATTTAAAAGGAAGAAGTTTTTTAACATTAAAAGATTTTACACCGGAGGAGATTCTGTATCTCATTGATCTGGCGGCTGATTTGAAGGAAAAGAAGAAAAACGGAGTGCCGATAGATTATTATAAAGGGAAAAATATTGCCTTGATTTTTGAAAAAGACAGTACGAGAACAAGATGCGCATTTGAAGTGGCTGCCCACGATATGGGAATGGGAACTACTTATCTGGGACCAACGGGTTCTCAGATTGGAAAAAAGGAGAGCATCGAGGATACTGCGCGTGTATTGGGCAGAATGTATGATGGAATTGAGTATCGCGGATATGGGCAGGAACTGGTGGAAGATTTGGCAAAATATTCTGGAGTTCCGGTATGGAATGGGCTGACGAATGAGTATCACCCGACACAGATGCTGGCAGATATGTTGACGATTCGCGAGAATTTCGGCACATTGAAGGGGCTGAAGCTGGTTTATATGGGAGATGCAAGATACAATATGGGAAATTCTCTCATGGTTGCATGTTCCAAACTGGGAATGCACTTTGTGGCATGTACCACAAAAGAATATTTCCCGAATGCAGAACTGGTAGAGGCTTGCAGAGCGTATGCGGCTGAATCCGGTGCAACAATTACATTGACTGAGGATGTGAAGGAAGGAACCAAAGATGCAGATATTATCTATACTGATGTATGGGTATCTATGGGAGAACCGGATGAAGTATGGGAGAAACGAATCAAAGAGCTGAGTCCTTATAAAGTGACAAAGGAAGTTATGGAAAATGCAGGAGAAAAGGCGATTTTCCTGCACTGTTTGCCGGCATTTCATGATTTGAAAACAACGATCGGTAAGGAAATGGGAGATCGTTTTGGTATTACAGAGATGGAAGTGACGGATGAAGTATTTGAGTCTGCACAGTCTAAAGTGTTTGATGAGGCAGAGAACCGGATGCATACGATCAAGGCAGTGATGGTGGCAACTCTGGGAGAATTTGAAGCATAAGATAACGTTGAGGTGATTCCGGAGTGAAGACGGAGATTTTACGACTGCTGCGCGATCAGGATAGTTATGTATCCGGGCAGCAGTTATGTGAGCAATTTGGGGTTTCGAGAACGGCTGTGTGGAAGGTGATCAATCAGCTAAAAGAAGAAGGCTATCAGGTGGAGGCGATCCGCAATAAGGGGTATCGCATCGTCAATCAGCCGGATCTGATGACACAGGAGGAGATACAAAGCCGGATTGCGGATTCGACCAAGTGGGCAGGACAGAGTCTGTACGTTTATCCGGTTACGGATTCTACGAACATTCAGGCAAAGCAGTTGGGCGAGACCGGAGCTTTGCATGGTACTTTAATGGTGGCAGATAAGCAAAATGCCGGACGGGGAAGGCGTGGCCGGAGCTGGGAGTCACCGCAAGGGTGCAGTATTTATATGTCTATTTTGCTGCGCCCGGACTTTATGCCGGATAAGGCCCCTATGCTGACTCTTGTTATGGCATACAGTGTGGAGAAGGCATTGAAAAATTGCACTGGATTGAATGTGCAGATTAAGTGGCCGAATGACCTCATTATAAATGGGAAAAAAGTGGTCGGTATTTTGACGGAAATGAGCACTGAAATTGACTATATCAATCATGTTGTGATTGGGGTTGGAATTAATGTAAATATGGAGTCTTTTCCGATGGAAATAGAGGAAAAGGCAACTTCTTTGCGGATCGAAGCGGGGTGCATGATTCAGAGGAGTCAGATCATAGCAGAAATCATGAGACAATTTGAACAGGATTATGAGAAATTTCTGGAGACCGAAGATCTTTCCTGGTTAAAAGATGACTATAATACCTGTCTGGTAAACCGTGGCAGGGATGTGGTGATCCATGGTGCAGAGAGTTCTTATGGTGCACAGGCGCTCGGTATCAATGATACCGGGGAGTTATTGGTGCGCCGCGAGGATGGAAGTGAGGAAGCTGTGTACGCCGGGGAAGTGTCTGTAAGAGGTGTATATGGATATGTGTAAGGAGACGGTAGTCGGCCGGTTACACAGAATAAGAAATTTTCTTGGAAATTAGAAGGATAGACGATATGAGCGAAACAGTATTGTGTGCCGCCAATTCATATGAGCGGAAATATTATTTAAATCCGGAGTTTGAGTCGCTTCCGGAGAGTATACGTCAAGAATTGCAGATTATGTGCGTGTTATATACAGAAGATGTTGGCGGTATTTTTATGGTTGTGTATGATGAAGACGGACATCTTGAGTTGAAGGTAGACCATGAAGAAAGTGATTTCACATTTGATGAAATCGGCAGTGTGTTGAAGATCAAAGAACTTCAGCAGACAAAAATAGAATTATTTGAATCGCTGGAACTTTTTTACCGCATTTTTATTTTGGGAGAAATGCCGGATGAAGAACTCAAAGCAAAAGCTAGAGAAGTAGAGGAGTAGAGGAGTGATCAATATGCTGCTGACTGTAGATGTGGGAAATACCAATATAACGATGGGGGGGTTCGAAGAGGAACGATTGCTCGGTACTTTTCGGATGACAACAAAACGTTCCAGAACTTCAGATGAATATGGATTTACGATTTGCGGAATTTTAGAACATAGAAATATGCGCCCGGAAAATATTCAGGCGGTGATTATTTCTTCGGTAGTGCCGGATATCATGCATTCTCTGACGAGCGGGATTATTAAATATTTAAATGTAAGACCGATTATTGTTTCGGCGGGAATTAAGACCGGAATCCGTATTGTAACGGAGAATCCGAAGGAAATCGGAGCAGACCGTATTGTGGATGCGGTTGCCGGATATGAGCTGTATGGAGGACCGGTAATTGTGGTAGATTATGGAACTGCTACGACGTATGATCTGATCGGACCGAATGGGACCTTTGAGGCCGGGATTACGGCGCCTGGAATTGAAACGGCCGCTCGTTCTCTCTGGGGAGGCGCGGCGATGCTTCCTGCGATTGAGATTCGAAAACCGAAGTCTATTCTGGCGAAGGAAACAATCAGCAGTATGCAGGCGGGGCTTGTATATGGTGTGATCGGTGAAACGGAGTATATTATCCGGAAAATCAAAGAAGAGAGTGGTTATAATAACGCAAAAGTAGTTGCGACCGGTGGATTGGGACGGATTATTTTTGAAGAAACGGAAAGTATTGATGTATACGATCCGCAGCTGACATTAAATGGACTTCGATTGATTTATTATAAAAATCGAAAATAAAATAACGGGATAAGAGGTATGAAACAGTTAAAAATAGGCAATATAGTACTTGAGAATTCATATATACTGGGACCGATGGCAGGCGTGACAGACCTGCCATTCCGTTTGTTGTGTAAAGAGCAGGGGGCGGGCTTGATCTGTATGGAGATGGTCAGTGCCAAAGGAATCTTATATAACAATAAAAATACAGAAAGTCTTTTGCAGATTCATCCGGAGGAAACACCGGTATCGCTGCAGTTATTTGGTTCGGATCCTAAAATTGTCAGCGAGATGGCAAAGCGGATTGAAGAACGTCCGTTTACATTTTTGGATATTAATATGGGATGTCCGGTTCCGAAAGTTGTAAGAAATGGAGAGGGCTCTGCGCTGATGAAGGAACCGAAACTGGTCTATGAGCTGGTCAGTGCAGTGGTAAAAGCGATTCAGAAACCGGTAACAGTGAAGATCCGAAAAGGGTTTGACGAGGAACATATCAATGCAGTGGAAATTGCAAAAATCATTGAGGAAGCCGGTGCTGCTGCAGTAGCGGTGCATGGCAGGACGAGAGAGCAGTATTATTCCGGAAAGGCAGATTGGGAAATCATCCGTAAGGTGAAGGAGGCGGTTGCGATTCCGGTCATTGGAAACGGAGATGTAACTTCCGGAGCAAAAGCAATTGCTATGCGGGAACAGACAGGCTGCGATGGAGTTATGATTGCCAGAGGCGCGCAGGGGAATCCATGGATTTTTTCGGAACTGCTTTCGTATGAGGAAACAGGAGAGATTCCGCCACGCCCGTCGGTGGATGAGATTCGAAACACTATGCTGCGGCATGCACAGCTGCAAATAAAGTATAAAGGGGAATTTTGCGGGATTCGGGAGATGCGGAAACATGTGGCATGGTATACGAAAGGACTGCACGGGTCGGCGCGTTTGCGGGAACAGATAAATGCGGTCGAAAGCTATGAAGAACTGGAAAAAATCTTGACAGTATTATAAGGATTAGGTATAATATACAAATTGCGAAATATAATTGAGACAGAATAGAAAGCATGTTTTCAATGTAGGAACGAGATTGAAAATGTGAAGGATTTTTAATATATTTACAAGGAGGAAACACTATCATGGCAGAAGCAAAGAAACGCTTACTCACTTATGCCGGATTAAAAGCATTGGAGGACGAGCTGGAGAACTTAAAAGTTGTCAAACGTAAAGAGGTTGCCGGCAAGATCAAAGAGGCAAGAGAGCAGGGCGACTTATCAGAGAATGCAGAGTACGATGCTGCGAAAGATGAGCAGCGTGATATTGAGGCAAGAATTGAAGAATTGGAAGGGATTCTGAAGAATGCAGAAGTTGTAGTTGAAGACGAAGTCGATCTGGATAAGATCAATGTCGGATGTACGATCAAAGTATTCGATGTGACATTTGATGAAGAAATGGAATTCAAGATTGTTGGTTCTACAGAGGCAAACAGTCTGGAAGGAAAGATTTCCAACGAGTCACCGGTAGGACAGGCATTGATGGGCAAGAAGATCGGTGATGTGGTAGATGTTGAGACACAGGCTGGAGTGATCCAGTACAAGGTATTGGATATCAGCCGTTCTTTGTAAGAGACAGCAGAGGAATTGACAGAATTGTAAGTTGCAGACCCCTTAATTGTGTTAAGGGGTCTGTGTTACATTACCAGATGGCGGTAATGGATAGAGTGTTTTATATTCAGGAAGGAGAAAAGAGAACAAATGGGTGAGCAGAAGAATGCACAGCAAAAAAACACACAGGAACCGGATTTGAATCAGCTTAGAAAGGTTCGTCGGGAAAAACTGGCTGATCTTCAGGCAAACGGAAAGGATCCATTCGTAATTACGAAATACGAGCAGACACATCACAGTCAGGAAATCAAAGAACATTTTGAAGAATTAGAAGGAAAGCAGGTATCGATTGCCGGACGTATGATGTCCAAGCGTGTGATGGGTAAGGCTTCTTTCTGTAATGTACAGGATCTTCAGGGAAATATTCAGTCTTATGTTGCAAGAGACAGCATAGGAGAAGAGTCCTATAAGGATTTCAAAAAATTTGATGTGGGTGATGTCATCGGAATCAAGGGCGAAGTGTTCCGCACAAAGACCGGAGAAATGTCTATTCATGCGGAAGAAGTTACATTGCTTTCCAAGAGTCTGCAGATCCTTCCTGAGAAATATCATGGACTGACTAATACAGATTTGCGGTATCGTCAGAGATATGTGGATCTGATCATGAATCCAGACGTAAAAGATACATTTGTAAAGCGTTCTAAAATCTTAAGAGCAATCCGTACGTATTTGGATGGTCAGGGATTTATGGAAGTGGAGACTCCGATGCTGGTAGCAAATGCAGGTGGAGCAGCGGCCAGACCGTTTGAAACACATTTCAATGCGTTGAATGAAGATCTGAAACTGAGAATTTCTCTTGAACTGTATCTGAAGAGATTGATTGTCGGAGGAATGGAGCGTGTTTATGAGATCGGACGTGTATTCCGTAATGAAGGTCTGGATACGAGACATAATCCGGAGTTTACATTGATGGAGCTGTATCAGGCTTATACAGATTATCATGGCATGATGGACCTGACAGAGAATTTATATCGTTTTGTTGCACAGGAAGTACTGGGCACTACACATATTGTATATAAAGGTGTTGAGATTGACCTTGGTAAGCCGTTTGAGCGTATTACAATGGTGGACGCAGTGAAAAAATATGCAGGTGTTGATTGGAATGAAGTTCATACATTGAAAGAAGCGAGAGCTCTTGCAAAAGAACATCATGTAGAGTACGAAGAACGTCATAAAAAGGGCGATATTTTGGCATTGTTCTTCGAAGAATTTGCAGAAGAACATTTGATCCAGCCAACTTTCGTAATGGATCATCCGATTGAGATCTCACCATTGACAAAGAAAAAACCGGAAAATCCGGAATATGTAGAGCGTTTTGAGTTCTTTATGAATGGCTGGGAAATGGCAAATGCATACTCTGAGCTTAACGATCCGATTGATCAGAGAGAGCGTTTCCGCGCACAGGAAGAACTTCTGGCACAGGGAGACGAAGAGGCTAATACAACGGATGAAGACTTTATGAATGCACTGGAGATTGGTATGCCGCCGACAGGTGGTATCGGATACGGTATCGATAGAATGTGTATGCTTTTGACAGGAGCAGAGGCTATTCGTGACGTATTGCTCTTCCCGACAATGAAGCCCTTAGATTGACCGAAACGCGAAAAAGCCCGTAATATCAAGGGTTTTCGGACACAGGGGAAACGAAAAACCTTACGCCTTACACCAAACTTACACCAATCGATGTAGGAAAACGTGCAGAGGCAAAAAAATCGCATAATTTCAAAGTGTGAATGGGCGACTTTCTTTCGAGGTCGCCCATTATTTGAAAAGACAGATAAACAAATCGGGATTTAGGGGAGGAAAATATGGTCAGTATAACAGATGCAAAACAGATTATCAGACTTGCAACGGATGCGGAGATTAAAGTATTTCTTGACGGCGGTTGGGGTGTAGATGCGCTTATTGGATATGAAACAAGAAGACATAACGATATTGATATATTTGTAGAAAAGAAAGATTATCATAAATTTATACAGATAATTAAAAACAATGGTTTCTATGAGATAAAAATGGAGTATACAACAACGAACCATACAGTATGGGAGGATTTGAAGAAAAGAATTATTGATTTACATTGTTTTGAATATACAAAAAATGGTGAAATTCTTTACGAAGGGGATTGTTTTCCATCAGAGATTTTTTCGGGAATAGGAAAAATTGAGGAAATAGAAGTTTCTTGTATTGAACCGTATAGTCAACTGCTGTTCCATTTGGGATACGATTATGATGAAAATGATATGCATGATGTAAAGTTGTTGTGCGAAGTATTTCATATGGAACTTCCTGAAGAGTATAGATAATCATAACTTCCCGTTTGTCGAATAATCCCTTGAAAGAGGATGAACCTTTTTCAAGGGGCTTTTTTTATTTCTCCCCATGTTCGCAAACTACCCCGATTTCTCTTTCCTCAATATAATGAGTGCAAACAGAGAGGAAGGAGCGGTTTTGCTATGAGTAATAGTTTGGCGAAAGTACATCCGGAGCTTGTTTCGGAATGGTCGGAAAGGAACTTTCCGCTTACTCCCGATAATATTACTTACGGCTCAAACAAGAGAGTTTGGTGGAAAGGCAGTTGCGGTCACGAATGGCAGGCGAGCGTGAAGGCTCGTTCCAAAGGCGAAGGCTGCCCCATTTGTTCAGGAGCAAGGGTTGTTGAGGGTATTAACGATTTGGCTACGGTAAAGCCGAAATTGTCATTAGAGTGGTCTGAGAAAAACACGATTAAGCCAACGGAGGTTACTGCCGGTTCTCATAAAAAAGTGATATGGAAGTGCGAACACGGTCACGAGTGGACGGCTACTGTCAAAAGCAGAACAATCAATAAAACAGGCTGTCCATACTGCTCACACAATAAAGTCCTTGCCGGATTCAATGACCTTG
>ENA-ORSX01000735-ORSX01000735.1-human-gut-metagenome-genome-assembly--contig:-NODE-735-length-30068-cov-5.900610_pt1 | contig 30068 bp, 28 predicted proteins | sample MGYA00241904_ERZ509172 | MGnify/ENA primary metagenome ERZ509172 (study PRJEB26280, sample SAMEA2338795) | human gut metagenome | biome: human gut; feature: human-associated habitat; material: faeces...
GGAAAGAGTGGTTCATCGCTATGATCTCATGGTCCGTGCGCCCGTCTTTTAAAAAGGCGTATTTGCGCGCCGCCTTTATCGCGCCCTCCACCGCCTCCGCGCCGCTGTTCGTAAAAAAGACGCGGTCCATGCCGGACACCTTTTTCAAATGCTTTGCCGCCTCCACCGCAGGCACATTGTAATAGTAGTTCGAGGTGTGGAGCAGCTTGTCTATCTGCCCCTTTAATGCGGCATTATACTCCTCATTGCCGTAGCCCAGCGCGAATACCGCGATACCCGCCGCAAAATCAAGATATTTTTTTCCTTCGATATCATACAGATATACGCCCTCGCCCCTGTCCAGCACGACCTGATACCGGTTATAAGTGTGCAAAAGAGCCTGCTCCGCTTCCTCTATATATCGTTTTGTCACTTCTCCCATAATGCCCTCCGTTTCCTACGCCTCTTCGCCGTCTCCTACGATAGCCGTCCCTATTCCATGGTCTGTAAAAATCTCGAGCAGCAGGCAGTGCGGGATACGTCCGTCCAAAATATGCACCCGGTTTACGCCGCCTCTGACCGCCGCCGTACAGTTCTGAAGCTTCGGCAGCATCCCGCCGCCGATGAACCCGTTTTCCAAAAGCTCCTCCGCACCGCTTGCCGTGATGCGTGAAATGAAGGAATCCTTATCAGAAAAATCCCGGTACAGCCCTTCCACGTCCGTCAGAAAAACGAGCTTATCCGCACCGACCGCACGCGCGACCGCACACGCTGCATCGTCTGCATTGATATTATAGGTCTGACAGTTTTCATCAAGACCAATCGGAGACACGATTGGCAGATAATCACTGTCTATGAGATCATATAACAGCTTCGGATTGACCTTTTTCACATCTCCCACAAAGCCAATGTCCTGTCCGTCCGGATATTTTTTCTCTACCTGCAAAAGACCGCCGTCCTTGCCGCTGATGCCGACTGCGGATACGCCCAGCTCCTCTACCATCGAAACGAGCTTTTTATTCACACTTCCCAGCACCATTTCCGCTATCTCCATCGTCTCTTCGTCCGTCACGCGCAGACCATTGATAAATTCCGGCTTTTTCCCGACCTTTTCGACCCATCTGCTGATAGCCTTCCCGCCGCCGTGTACAATAATGGGCTTAAAGCCTACAAGCTTTAAAAGCGTCACATCTTTTATTACATTTTTTTCCAGCTCCTCATCGCTCATGGCGCTGCCGCCGTATTTAACCACGATTATCTTTCTGTTAAACTGCTGGATATAAGGGAGCGCTTCGATAAGCACCTCCGCTTTTTTTCTTATCTGCTCCATTTCCGGTTTTTCCATTTTTCTTTTCCCTCTCATATCTGTGCCGCAATGCGCGGTCTTTCTGAAACTCTTTTCCTATCCTCAGCTGCGGTAATCCGCGTTTATCTTCACATAATCGTACGTCAGATCGCAACCCCATGCCGTCGCCTCGGCGTCTCCCATCTTCATATCCACGAGAGCGGTCACCTCGGAGCTGGATAAAATCCGCTCCGCTTCCTCTTCACTGTAATCAGCTGCCGTCCCATCCTTAAAAATGAGGATTTTCCCGGCGCTGCTTTCCAGATACAGCTCTATCTTCTCCGGATCAAATGCCGCACCGGAATAACCAAGCGCGCACAAAATCCTTCCCCAGTTCGCATCATGCCCGAAAACAGCTGCCTTTGTCAGGCTCGAGGTGATAACGGATTTTGCCAGCGTCCTCGCGTTTTCCAGCGTATCCGCATGGACGACCTTCGCCTCGAATAGCGCGGTCGCGCCCTCTCCGTCTCCCGCTATCTTTTTTGCCAGCGCTTCGTTTACAAAGTGGAGCGCCTCCGCAAAAATCTGATAATCTTCATTTTTCTCCGTTATCTCTGCATTTCCCGCTTCGCCGTTTGCCAGCACAAGCAGTGTATCGTTCGTAGAAGTGTCACCGTCCACCGATATCATGTTAAAGGTCGCTTTTACGTCCTCGCTGAGCGCCTCCTGCAAAAGCCTTTGGGAGATATTCACATCCGTCGTCACAAACGCCAGCATTGTGCACATATTCGGATGTATCATGCCAGAGCCCTTGCACATACCTCCGACAGTCACTTCTTTTCCTCCAAGCTTCACTCTTACAGCCACCTGCTTGTTCCTGGTATCCGTTGTCATAATAGCCTTAGCCGCCTCTGTTCCCGCTTCCTCCGATTCTGAAAGTTCCTTTGCGAGCATGCGCACGCCTCCTGTCAGCTTTTCGACCGGAAGCTGCATCCCTATCACCCCTGTAGAACAAATCAGCACATTTTCCAGCGTTATCTCCAGAGCATCCGCCGCTTCCTGAGCCGTCTCCCGACAATATTCGTATCCCAGCTTCCCGGTACATGCGTTCGCAATGCCCGAGTTTATAACAACCGCATGTGTATCGCCCCTGCTCTCCACGATTTTTTTATCCCAGAGCACCGGGGCTGCCTTTACCACATTTGACGTAAAGACCCCTGCTGTCTTACACGGCGTTTTGCTGTAGATCATCGCCATATCTTTTCTGTTTTTATATTTTATCCCTGCCTCTGCTGCTGCCGCGCAAAATCCCTTTGCCGCGGTCACTCCGCCTGTTATTTTTTCCATGGCTTCCTCCGTTCTTCAAGCATTGAAATTCTCTATATTTTCCCGGTTCAATACAAAATCATAATAATTCAGGTCTTCCCGCTTTGTCCAGCCTACCTCGCGCCAGAATGCGTTTCCGATGTCATTTTTGGTAAAAGCTATCAGGGAGACCTTATTGATGCCTTCCCTCTGGAGCGCCTTCATGCATTCTGTTACCATGGCGCGCCCGATGCCATGCATCCGGTAGTCTTCATGCACGCACACATGATACAGGCACCCGCGCCTCCCGTCATGTCCGCACAAAATAGCTCCCACTATTTTCCCATCCGCCTTTGCCGTCACGCTGATTCCGGGATTTCTCTTCAGAAACCGCTCCACACCATCTCTGGAATCATCGATGGTCCGAATCGAAAAACCCCGTATCGTCATCCAGAGGTCATGCACCTGCTCATAATCCTCCAAAACCATCGGACAGACCATAAACGGGCTGTCAAGATATGCGCCAAGCTCTTTTTTCCATGCCTCTGTGAGCCGTTCCACAGACCATGCCGCATTCGCGGGCGACGTGGACGGAAGCTTTCCCGCCTTTTGGCCGCAGGCTCTCTCACAATATCTATGATACATCTCCCACGATTTTGCCCCGTTGCAGAACACCGCCCTGATATCCGTCTTTGCCAAAAGCCCTGCGATATCGTTCGGTACCGCGTCCCGGATAGAGCTGTCCGACGAGCCCTCTATCCGGCAGGACGCGATAGAGTCCCATACCGCGATACCATGCTTCAGCAAAAAAGCCCGCTTCTCCTCCACTGTTACCGGAACATCGCTGCCCGTTATCCCTGCCGCGACCTTCCAGAAACGGTTCTGGGGATGCCCGTAATAAAAATGATTTTCTCTCGATTTTACCGACGGAAAGCTCCCCAATATCAGGATTCGGGAATTTTCATCGTAAACCGGCTCAAAAGGATGCACTATCGTGTCCATCGTTACCGCCTTTCTTCATTAAAGCGCTGCCTCAGTCAAGTTCTAACATTGTATCATACAACTTTTTGCCGTAAATGCAAGCGCATGGGAAAATTTTCTGCCCTCACGGGAACATTGGCACCAGCTCCAGCCCCTCGTTCTCCTTTTCCCCGAACATCAGGTTCATATTCTGCACCGCCTGTCCTGCCGCGCCCTTTACCAGATTGTCCATCGCGCCCATCATGATCACGCGCTTTGTCCGGGCATCAATACAGAAGTTCACATCCACATAATTACTGCCCTCGACCCATTTTGTTTCCGGGCACACCCCGGGAGCCAGAAGACGGATAAACTTTTCATTATGATAATATTTTTCATAGGCAGCCCGTATCTGCGCTTCATCCGGCAGCCCGAAGCTTCCGTCCGGTCTCTGCACTTCTTTTAAAGAAGCGTATGCCGTCACCAGTATCCCCCGGTTCATCGGCACGAGATGAGGCGTAAAGCTCAGCGTTACCGGACATCCGGCCGCGTACGAAAGCTGTTCTTCTATCTCCGGCGTATGGCGGTGCGATGCCACCCCATATGCCTTGATATTCTCATTTACTTCACAATAGAGATTCTGCAGCTTGGCTCCCCGTCCCGCTCCGGACGTTCCGCTTTTTGCATCTATGATGAGCGTGGAAACGTCTATGAGCCCTTCTGCCGCCAGCGGGAATACTGATGTAATAGAGCAGGTCGGATAACAGCCCGGATTGGCAACAAGCCGCGCCGTTTTAATCTGTTCCCTGTTCCTCTCGCACAGCCCGTAAACCGCTTCCTTTATAAAATGAGGGGAGCTATGCCTGATACCATACCATTTTTCATATGTATCCACATCCTTGATACGAAAATCCGCGCTCAAATCGATAACCTTGGTCTGCGCCAAAATATCCTCATCCAGAACCGATGCCAGAAACCCCTGAGGCGTCGCCGTAAAGATCACATCCACCTGCTTTGCCAGTTCTTTTAGATTGTCGTCTTTGCACACATCATCTACTATCCGGTACAAATTCACATATCGCCATTCATACCCATCATCAATATAACTACAGGACCCTAACCATTTTATCTCTGCGTTTTTATGCCCGGTCAGGATACGCACAAGCTCGCCTCCTGCATAGCCCGTCGCACCGATAATCCCTGCTCTTATCATATCTTCCTCTTTCTGCCGTACAGACGGCATTCTTATAATGAAAGCATTTTCCCGCCCTCTCCGGGCGTGTTCTTTCGCTTTGCATAATAATACTGCATAATTGCATATTATTCAAGTATTTTATGATTAAAATTTGTTTTTATGAATAATTTATTTAATTTTTGCATAAATTTGCACTTGATTTTTTATAAAGACGGGTGTATAGTAAACCTGTCGGACGGATACGGCAGCCCGCCTGTCCCTATCCTGACACATCTTTTTAAAAAATGCAAATAGTACTCCCGGCAATCCGAGGAGCATGCAGGTAAGGAGTTTTATTATGAAAGAGAAAGTTATCTTAGCGTATTCCGGCGGTCTGGACACCACGGCTATCATCCCGTGGCTGAAGGAAAATTTCGATTATGAAGTAATCTGTGTCTGCATCGACTGCGGACAGGAGGAGGAACTGGATGGTCTCGAGGAAAGAGCAATTTCCTGCGGCGCTTCCAAATTATACATTCTGGACGTAACAGACGAATTCTGCGATAAATATGTCGTTCCCTGCGTACAGGCACACGCAGTCTATGAAAATAAATATCTGCTCGGTACTTCCATGGCACGTCCGCTCATTGCCAAGAAGCTCGTCGAAATAGCCCGTAAGGAAGGAGCCTCCGCTATCTGCCACGGCGCTACCGGAAAGGGTAACGACCAGATCCGTTTTGAACTGGGCATCAAAGCACTCGCTCCCGACTTAAAGATAATCGCTGCATGGAGAAACGATAAATGGACACTGGATTCCCGTGAATCCGAAATCGAATACTGCAAGGCGCACGGCATCGACCTTCCGTTTTCCGCAGATTCCAGCTACAGCCGCGACCGTAACCTGTGGCATATCAGCCACGAAGGGCTCGAACTGGAAGATCCGGCAAACGAACCAAACTATAAGCATCTCCTTGTTCTTGGCTGTACCCCGGAAGAAGCTCCTGACCAGCCCGAATATGTCACAATGACCTTTGAAAAAGGTATTCCCACGAGTGTCAACGGCAAGCAGATGAAGGTTTCCGACATCATCCGTACCTTAAATGCGCTGGGCGGAAAGCACGGCATCGGCATCGTGGACATCGTTGAAAACCGTGTTGTCGGCATGAAATCCCGCGGCGTATATGAGACTCCCGGCGGAACCATTCTCATGGAGGCTCATCAGCAGCTCGAAGAGCTCATCCTCGACCGCGATACTTATGCCGCTAAAATCGACATGGGAAATAAACTCGCCCAGATCGTATACGAAGGCAAATGGTTCACTCCTCTGCGCGAAGCGGTTCAGGCATTCATTGAAAAAACGCAGGAATATGTGACCGGCGAAGTGACGTTCAAGCTCTACAAGGGCAATATCATCAAGGCCGGAACAACTTCTCCCTACTCTCTTTATAATGAAAGCATCGCTTCCTTTACGACCGGCGACCTGTATGACCACCACGATGCGGAAGGATTCATCAATCTGTTCGGTCTTTCCTGCAAGGTGCGCGCCATGAAAATGCAGGAAGCAGAGGCTTCCAGCCAAAACTGATCTCTGTATCATCAAAGAATCTGTCTTATACAATCTTTTATATCCTGTCCAAAAATCCCGCCGGTCTGAATACCTGCGGGATTTTCTGTTTTTTTTAGATGAAACCGACAGAATTCTGTGATACAATAAAGAATAAGCAGAATTTACAGAGGTTATTTTTATATGGATGTTATACTTATCCTAGCGTTTTATGCCGTTATCGTAAATATTGCAGGCTTTGCCGCGATGGGAATAGACAAAAGCAGGGCGCGCCGCAAAGCATGGCGCATTCCCGAATCCACTCTTTTCCTTATTGCGTTCATCGGAGGCAGCATCGGAAGTATCGCAGGGATGTACTTTTTCCGCCATAAAACGCTGCATCTTTCTTTTGTATGGGGTATGCCGGCCATTTTAATCGTACAGGTCATTGCCCTCTACTATCTCCTGTTCCACTCATCGCTTTCCTTTGCGATCCTTTGACAGGAGCCCTTTATCATATAACAGTTCAGGAGGTATCATTATGCACTTGGCAGTTTGTGACGACCATTTAGTAGATCGAAAACAGATGGAGCGTCTTTTAGGACGCGAATCCGACCGCCGTATCCATACGACCGGAGTTTTGTATATCGACTCTTTCGGCAGCGAAGAATCCATTCTTTCCACTCCAATGATTTATGATGCGATTTTCATGGATATGACCGAAGACGGCTGCGATGCGGTCGAGCTCGCCAATACCCTAAGAGCAGATGGTACCCTCGTCCCTATCGTTTTTTGCTGTGACAAGGTAGACTACCGGAAATCAACAAAGCTCCCGGACAATGTTCTTTTTCTGGACAAACCAATCCATGTGGATGAGCTTTCCGATATGATAAGCCAGCTTCTTACCATCAAAAATAATCAGGTCAAAAAGCTGGAATTCCGAAACCGCACCGACACCTTTTATCTGGAAGAAGATGAGATCATGTGCGCGTGGCCGGATACGGAACGTGAAGTCCGCCTCCATCTTTTCAACGGTGAAGAGCGTCTGACCGATATGAACATTGAAACCTTCTGCGGTAATATGAAAGACTGCGACAGCTTTATCCAGCTCGTCAACCGTACTGTCCTGAATATGCTTTATATCAAGGAAATTTCCTTTTTCAAGGTAACGATGCTGGACGGCAAATCGTTCCGCCTCTCCTTCGGAGAATCCGGCCCACTTCAAAAAGCTGTTGCAAAATACAAAAAGGATATGGCAAACAATTAAATCTCCTGCCAAATCAAAAGTGTCCGCAGAACGCCATTTCGTCCTGCGGGCACTTTTTGCTGCCTTATTCTGCTTTACGTTTCCGGTATAAATACTCATCCAGCTCTTTTTTGATGTTTTCCGGTATATCCCTGGACACAGGGCACACTGCCGAATTTGCCATACGATCCGTGAACGCCGCTATAAAATCAATGTCCTTCTGCAGCTGCTCCATCGACATCACATCCTTCGTATCATAACGACAGTGAATAGGAGCCACATTGCCGCTGGCGCTTCTTGCAAAGGTGACAGCCGGCACTCCCTTATCCGCAAACGGTGTTGAATCGCTGGGGTATACGCCTGTGGAAGTGGTAAGAGGGAAACCCACCTCCGCTCCCATATAGCTGATATAATGAGCTGCCTTTTCCTCTGCCGTCGCACAGGCGATGAATTTGCCCATATAAGTGCCTATCATATCCATATTGATGTTCAGCGCCACCTTTTCCAGCTCCGCCTCATGGTCCTTCACATAAGCGTGAGAGCCCAGCAGACCGCGCTCCTCGCTTCCGCAGAACACAAAGCGCAGGCCGTAATTGTTTTCATGCCTCATCTGCTCCATAATTCCGAGCAGGCCCACGCATCCGCTCATATTGTCATATGCGCCGTGAGAGAGCGATGTTGTATCATAGTGTGCCGTCAGAACTATCCACTCGTCTTTTTTCCCGGGAATTTCAGCTATCACGTTGTGGGATTTGCCATCATATTCGTGCTGCTTTATTTCCAGACGGATGTGCTTTACATGATTTTTTACGAGCTTTATCGCTTCTTCGGAATGTATCATCGCGCAGAGCACTTTTTTCTCCTCGCCAACGACCGCTTCACGAAGGTCTCTCTGATCAATATCCCTGTCCCCGTAATAAAGATTTCCGCACTGGAATAAAAGTGCCTTTGCGCCTGCCTTCATCAGGTCCTGATATGTAAAAAATGAAACGCCCTGCGCGTCCATCAGCACTATCTTATCCTTTGCTCCCGCAAGGGAAATCTTATCCGTTCCCGGCATATAATAAAGCTCGCCTTCTACTGCTCCGCTCCCGCAGCACGAAAACGCCCTGCACTCTATCTCCTTACCGTCCGCATAAAGATGAACCTCTTCAATATCTCCCATCGCAACGCGGAACTCTTCTATCCGCGCAGGTACTCCCATACTCTCGCACTGTCCCTTTAAATACTCTGCGACCTGGAGCTCTTCCCTGCTCCCGCTCACATGCACAAAATCTGTACTGTCAAAAATCTGCTGTAAATCCATTGCTTTTTCCCCTTTGGTCCTGTTATTGCCGTCGGCGCCTCTGCTTTAGGCGGCGTCCTGCGGCTTCCCTATCATTATAGTTGCCCTTTATCCAAAGTGCAAGACAGTTTCGGAAATCTCTGCTAACGGGGGATACTGTCAGCAACGCATAACAAACCGTAACCCGCTGATGTCAAGTTAATGTAACAAATTTTTTCACCTTTTTATGTAAAAATCATAAAGACCTGCATGACTTTGTATATAATATAATTCAATGGTTATAAATTACAGTATACTTGGCAATAAATCATTATCAAATAAAAAAAGGCATAAACATTAATATAATGTTGCGCTAAATTCATCATCTCCAAAAATAAGAGTTTCGATATTTATAATTTCATTGTCATACGCTTTGCTGATTACTTTTTCATTATAAACATTTTCCTCGTATACCGTTACACCTTTAATCTTATTATTTTGAAATTCTTCTAAAAAAGCAAATGCTACTTTTTTGATTTTGCTCTTCAAAGTGGAAATAAGCTTCTCACTTGAGCCTATTCCCCCCCAAAGTTATATTCTTCCTCCTTCACGTTTTTGAGCATTCCCATTTTCATCAAAACAACTTTTACAAGTTCCCGGAAATGCCCAAATTAATTCCTGTCTTATTTCTGGTTCATTCTCAAAAACCATCATCCATACAGAAAAGAAACCATATCCTATTGCCATATCTATTATGTTTTTCTTCAGATGTTCTTTCACATTTTTATCCTGACATATTTCCCACGTATCTTTCGCTTCTTTGGCTACATCTAATGCCTGATATCTGGATAGCCATCTTTTATCTTTATACTTACTCTTTTTTCCTTCAACCGGGCGATAATCTAATGCCAAATCTTCAAAAACAGTCTTTGCGCATATGCGTACATCATCACTTACCGTTTTCAAATAAGCGTCATTCAGTTTTGGTATTGCATCTTCATAGGTAAAAGCCAAAAAAGTATTGTCCTGATCCGGCCATATCCATTTATCCAAGTCACCTTTTTTGATTTTTTCTCCTTTTCTAGAATTGCAATAGGTACATGCCAATAATAAATTGTTCCACGCCGTTGGGTCGCCTCCACTATTTTTACTTTCTTTATGTTCAACTGCCAGTGAATTATTTACCCGCATTTCACAAAAAGCACAGTAGCGTCCTATTCTTTTTTCTAAATAAGGTTCCGCATCCTGATAGTTCTCGATTGTTTTATATGGAGAATCTCCTTTGTAAATCGGTCTCATTTATACTCATCACTCCATCTTCATGGCTTTTTCCAGGTATTTTTGCTTCAGATAAGCATAATATGCAGGATTATCCCCAAACCTAGCTGTCAAAACATCCAGTTCACTCTTTAATCTCTGCAATTCTTCCCTATTTTCCACTGTTTCCAATTTCATATAATACTGTTCTGCCAGTTCATACATTTTCTGCTTTTCATCACTGTATTGAGGATTCTCAACTCCCATTATATCTTCCGCAATGTCTTCAATGCTTTGTCCGGAATATTCTTCTTCAACCTTTCCCTCCATGGAGATGAGCTGTCCGTCCCGTAATGATTGCACAATAAATGGAGAATGACTGGCACAGATAAACTGCACTTTCGGAAAAATTCCTGTTAACGTATTTACAATCCTTCTTTGCCAACTTGGATGCAGGCTCAAATCAAGTTCATCAATTATAACTACTCCCGGAGTCCGTCTTAAAGTTTCTTCTGTCAAATATGGATTCAATATACACATTCTTGTAGCAATATCTGCCACAATCTTAATAACATCACGGTATCCATCGCTCAATCCTTCAAATGGAATCCATGTGCTATCTTCTTCTACCAGTGCAAGTCCTTTATACCGCAATGAGTATTCAATTTTTTCTCCCGGCTTCAATTCTTCCTCCATACTTTTATTAATAGCTCCCATAATCAGAGTATAAGCCGGGAAATCAACACCCTGTTTCTCCTGTGATGCTATTTCTTTTAAATAGCGTATATAATTGAACGGCATCTGCATACCTCTTTTAGGATCCAAGCATCTATGATAAGCATCTGCCCGGTTGGGTATATCATAATTAAACTCTGATTTATTATTTTCATTCCAGAGCCGCGCCGAACTCAAATATAATACCAATGGATATATTAAATTTTTATCACTCCCATCTCCAGCTTTCATGGCAGTTTCCCAATCCACTACCTGTTTCTGCATAGGATTACTTCCAGACGCAAATTTCGTCCGATTTCCCTTCTTCTCTAAAATTCTTTTATATTCTGGAAGTTCTTTTCCTCCCATAATGAGTTTTGTACCAACATAACACGGGTATTGTTCAATATCCGGACTAATTAAAACGTCCTTTTGTACTGTCTGCTGATTCTTCCTTCTTACATCATCCTCTGAGATATTGCGTACAAAACGGCTGGGGACATATGATTTATACGCGGCAAGATAGGCTCCCAATGCAACATTGACAGCTTCTAATACAGTGGTCTTTCCAGAAGCATTCCTACCAACAAGAAGATTCATATTCTTGTTAAATCTAAATACTTTATTTTCAAAGCGCCTATAATTATGCAGTTCAATTTCTTTAATATAAAATTCTTCCATACAACATACCCCTATCCATAATTTGACTTATATCCTATTTAGTAGAGAAATCGGTGCAGGCGCTTCCAATCTCCCCAAGTATCCATCTTCCAATCCTAGAATTTTTTCTACCATCGATTTATGAAGACTAATATTAATCGAATCCATAAATTTGTCACCCGAAATACTGTTATCTTCAATTATCATTTTTAGTGCCTGTTTTAAGTATCGCGGCTTAAAAGTTGGCAAGTCCCTATCTAATGGTTCTTCTTTTACATATCCCCCATACGACCGCTGCTTCATCACATATTGATACTGGTTGGTAGTAATGGCTCCCAACTGGTGAGCCCTTACCACTAACGCCGCTGCTGAAACTCTATATTTCTTTTTCAATTTAATATAAAAATTAAAATCTGTTTTATTTTTGCTATACAAATCTTTTAAAAACATATTTTTCGGAATAAGTAACGCGCCAGCAAACCTGTTCATCGTATTCTCCATATCACGATACTCTAGCTTTGACATGTCCTCAAGCTCAAACATCCCATCCGTCAGAATATGCCCTAACTCATGAGCTGCATTAAACTGTTGGCGAAACCCGTTCTTTTCATATCCCAATACTACCACTGGAACAATCTTCTTGTCTATTACTTCCACCTGACTATAGGCATCAATACTCTCATTTTCTTCAAACGTGGACGCAATAATTATTCCATTTCTTTCCATAACATCAATAATATTGAGAATAGGACCGTCCCCTAATCCCCACTTTTCACGTACATACCCGGCCAAACTCTCAATATCCAATGAATTTTGAGATTCCAGACAGAAATTCGGAAATCTGATATATTTCTCAATTCCTTCATATATATATCCCAAAAGCTTTACTTTTTCGATTTGCGATTTTCTGCATTTTTGTGTTGTAGAAGCCAGTGAGCGAAAATACGTATTTCCACATATGATACATTTTGTGTCTTCTTCATAAAAAAAGCTTCTGGGAAAGCCCAATAGATTTGCAAGACCAAATATGTTTTCTGTTTTAGGCTCTGCTTTATTGTTTTCAAACTGCGATATAGCCTGCGTGCTTACTCCAATTGCCTCTGCCACATCTCCCATAGTCATCATATTATACAATCTTGCTGCCTTTAATCGCTCCCCATTAAAAGAAGATTCTAAGCCTACCAAAGTTAAAACCTCCCTTGCTTCAATTTATTTACTTTGAATCTTTTTCTTCTTTTTTCTCTTCTTTGTATTCTAATTTAACAGAATCCTGATTAAACAAAAGAATGTCTGTTTCTTCTGTGAAAAATTCACTTTCAGAAACTTTATCCTGACTATATTCAATTTCTATGTCATCAGTCCATGACTCTTTATACACCACACCCAATCCTTCAACAGGTATTACACATTGTATGTCTTTCACTTTTCCCTGTTTCTGCTCAACTAAAACAACCGCATAACATTCAATATTCCCAGAAACATTTCTGATTATATCATTTAAAATCTGGTTTAGCTTTTCATCATCTGCAAGTTCAAGTGGAACTTCTGGTAAAAAACTGAGTTGCTCATTCTCCACCTGATAAGTTCCGCATAACTGTCCATTTAATCGACTCATTGCATTACAATAATGAAACCATCTATTTTCGGGATTTCCATTTTGTAGATTCACAAAATTCTTATACCGCATGAAAGTATATAAATATTTTGTATTCTTATCATATAAATATAAAGCCTCCCAAAAACCACGTTTAAAAATTCCAACCTCGAAACCGTCACGATTACTAAAATTAGCTGAAATCTGTGTAAAAATATGATTCCAAATCGATGCTCCCTGACCATTATGTGTCACTGTCTGATGTTCGGTCGATATTTCCCGATAATTAAATTCACCATCTTCAAAAGATTTAACAAATAGTCTAATATAATCTCTTTGTAACGGAATCTTTTTACTATAACGCATAGAACATATACTCCTCTCTTTAAATATACCAGTTTGATATCCCTCTAACAGTATATTACCATATCCAGAAAATAAATCAAGTATTTTTACTTTTTAAAACTTTTTTTCTACATTTCAACTTGTATTACCAAATAAATTATATGTAACATTAAAAAGGAACGGCATCGTCTGCTGTTCCTTTTCTCACATTCTCATACAATTTCTCAAACCTTCCATGTTAAAAATACTGCTTGCTATATGCTCACTAATGCAACTGTTCGTATAGGACAGCTCTGTCGGCTTCATCGCACCAGACGGTGGAAACTTAAGCATATACTCTTTTCCATTATATTCCACTGCAATCTTCTTTCCGTTAGCGCCATTGTATGCCCTTCCTAAAATCCTCCTGCAGTTTGTAAAATCAATCATTCCTGCCATGTTTTCCTCCGAAAAGATACTTGTTTCGCAAATATTCTGCATGTTCCCGCGTAATTGCTCCATCATTAATTTCTGCTATGTTAATGCTTCCGTACAGTTCCCCCCACAGGCAATCCAATAAATCAGACTTGTTTTTTAAACCTTCCTTGTAGGCATCTAAATCATGCTGCAGATATTCCGGCAGGCCATATTCGTAGGCACGTTCCCTTTCTGCATTCTGTATTCCTGCAACTGTCAGCATCTCCATGGAAACCCCCAGTACCTTTGCTAATTTATATACCGTTTCTGCACTGCATTTTTCCAGTCTGGTTTTTCCACTGCATATATCATTCAGTGTAGCGTGAGGAATTCCTGCTTCTACCGCAAGCCGGTATTTTGTCATGTTCTGTTTCTTTAATAACCTTTCTACCATCGTTTCTTCCTCCTCTCCATCTATTGTATCGGTATACCGAAATATTATCAATAAAAAGCAAAAAGTTTTTTGCAAAGCTTTAGAAATACTATTTTAACTCATCCTCCCGGACTTCCATGCCATTTATCATTTCCATCAGCCTATTCATGTTTCCTTCTTCCTCCTCCCCTTCAAAGACGATGTAGGTCATGCCATATTAATTCCATTCGCAGCCATACGAAAGAAAATATTTCGGTGAATGTCAGCTAAGGTAATGGTTCCAGCCTTAGCTGACAATTCTGGCATTTGATAAAATCTCAAGAACAGTTCACAGATTTTCTCCCCATGTATAGTTCCACTCAATCTCCACTCGTTTATCCCGGTACACTGTAACCCTTTTGATAAATATATCCACCATTTCCTGTGTCAGCTTTTCCATTTTTGAAAATCGGATAATCTCTTTCATATCCATCCTCGGTTGAGCATATTCCTCCTTAATCCTGCCAACAGCCTCTTCTGCCTCTTTCATAGTAGTTGATATTTCCTGCATCTGCAAATCAATCTTATCCACATAACTGCGATAGGATTCTGGTCCAATCAGTTTTTCCGCATACCGTTCATACAAAGCATTTCTCTTTGAATTCAACTCCCTGTATTTTTCCCTACAATCTTTTAATACCTGTTCCCATCTTTTCAATTCTTTTTTCTGAAAATTCTGAAGGCTTTCACTCTGGCTCAGCAAATCCCCGCGATGCATCAGTTCTTTATAAAGTTCTGCTAACACGATTTCCTCCAAAATATCAGCCCTAAAACAAGTACAGCAGTCCGGAATCTGGAGCACAGAGTGCTTTGTGCACCAAAAATGAGGAGCTATCTTGCTTTTCTTTTTTTGTGGTGAATAAACGACCGCATATCCACATCCCCCGCAATATATTTTTCCCGTCAACGGATGTTTTTCTCTCTTTCTTTTTGTAGACTGTTCCGGGCGAAAGGATGATACTTTTTCATAAACTTCCTTGGGAATTAACGGTTCATGATGGTTTTGGATTACTTTCCACGTCTCTTTGGGTAAAGGGATTACGTTCCGACTCCCCACGGCTTTGCGTGTATGTTTTCCATAAGCCATTTCCCCAAGATAGAAGCGATTATTTAGAATTCCCCTCACAGCTCCTGGGCTCCATGCATGATTCTCCTTTGCCATTTTTCTTTCCGGATGACGCATCTGTGTAGTCGTCGGTATTTTTTCAGCAATCAATTTCTTTGCAATCTGTGTACTGCTCATCCCTGTTTCCGCCAACGCAAAAATATGTCTTACAACCTCCGCTTCTTTCTCATGGACCAATACCTTATTTTTCTCAGTTTTACTCTTTACATATCCCAAAGGCACTTGTCCAAATACAAATTCTCCTCTCTCACATTTATTTTGGAAGGCAGACTTTATTTTAACGGATAAATCCTTACTATAAAGGTCGTAGACCAGCGTTTGGAAAGCGATATCGATTGCCGGAATATTTCCTTCCTGCCTGCCGCTGTCATAATGGTCATTTAGTGAAATAAAACGCACTCCCATAAACGGAAAAATCTGGTTGAGATAATCTCCCAGTTCGATATAATTTCTTGCAAACCGTGACAAATCTTTTACAAGGATACATCCAATCTTTCCCTGCCTGACCATCTTTAACATTTCCTGCATTCCCGGTCTATCCATATTTGTACCCGAAAAGCCATCGTCGCAAAACTCTTCTATCCTCTGTTTTTTTAACTCTTGATCCTGGCTGATATAATCTAATAACAGCTTCCGCTGATTTGAAATACTGTTGCTTTCCCTATCTCCTTCCGAAATCTTTTCTTCCCGTCTGGCGTCCTCCAGAGAAAGGCGAAGATAGATGGCAGTCATTTTCCCTTCTTTTTCCATATCATTTCCCCACTTTCAAAAATATCCTTACACGCAAATATTACCTCCACCCTTTTTTCAGGATATATATAAATCCTTTCTATCAATGCCTCTATCAAATCTTTCGTAAATATTTTTTCATCCTTCCATTTTACCCATGCCCTGACTGCTTTTAAATAATTTTTTCCATTCTGTTCAAGATTTTCTTTCTGTTTCCTTAAACTTTCCTCTTGTTGTTCCAGTTCTCTTTCCCGCTCCTCCTTTCCTTCCCTATATGCTGCATAATCTTCTCCTGATATTTTTTTTGTGTAATACGCCATATACTTCCCGCTTTCTTCCTCTGCCAGACGCGCTTTTGCCTGCACCACAGATTGAATCTTCCGATTCAGTTCCAGTTTTTTTGGGCGAATCACTTCTTCTGCCTGGCTCACATATTTTTTCCTATTCCCCAAGCCGGCTGCAATTTCCTTTTCAAAAAGCGTAAAAAGAATATCTTTTAATATAATCCTTGTAATACGGTTAGAGGAATGGCTGTAATCATTTTTGGTCGTTTTGCTGTTCCCGCAAAAATACACTTCCAACCGCCCCTTACTTCCGTCTGCATAATATTTCACATAACTATGTCTTGTCATTTTCCGCCCGCATATGCCGCAATACAGCACCTTGTTAAATATATTTTCTTCAAGCGGATATTCCCTGCTCGGATGCCGATGCTGCTTTATCCGTTCCTTAGCTTTCATTCGGATAGCTTCAGCAGCTTCTGCTAATTCCGGCAGGATCAGCGCCTCATGAGCTTCTTCCTTAACAATCCATTCTTCTTCCGGTTTATGAATACGGGTGCTTTCATCCCTTGCTGTTATCGTGCTTTTTCCCTGTATCAACTTTCCCGAATATGTCCCGCTCCTGATAATTCGCTCCACAGCGCTTTTATCCCAGCCTTTAAAACCATTTTCCTTCTGAAAATAAACCTTTCCGGTCTTTTGATAAACAGACGGCGGGTTGATTCTTTGGAGATTCAGATCATCTGCAACCGCAGTATAAGTTTCTGTCTCAATATATTTCTCATAAATATATCGTACAATTGCAGCTGTGTTTTCATCCGGAGCTAATCTGCGTACCTTCCCGTCCCATACAGCCTTATAGCCGTATGGCGCAGGTCCGCCCACATAAGAACCTTCTTTCCTTCTTTGGTCATGGGATATTTTGGCTTTTTGGGAAACTTCCTTTGCATACATATCATTGATCAGATTTTTGATTTCAAATAACATCTGCTTTGTCCCATTTCCATCCGCTCCGGTATCAAAACCATCAGATACTGATATAAACCGGACACCCAGAAACGGGAATATCTTCTCAATATAGTTCCCTGCTTCCAGATAATTTCTGCAAAATCTCGACAGGTCTTTTACAATAACGCAGTCAATATCCCCCATCCGGATATCCTGCATCAGAAGCTGGAATTCATCCCGATTAAAATTTGTCCCTGTTTTTCCCAGGTCGGTATAACAGCCCGCCTCTTCTATTTTATCGGGATGTTTTTCATTCCATTTTTCCATAAATTTTCTGGCGATTTCAACCTGCACTTCTATCGATTCATTCTTTTTATCATCTATATCCGCTGAAAGCCTCGCATAAATCCCGGCCTTATACGTCCTGATGCTCTGGTCCTTAGAATTTCCTGTCGTTTTTATCTGCCCGTTTCCCGCATTTTTTCTTTTCGATACTCTTCCCATCTTCACACGCCCCTTTCATCTTTTTGCGGACCGGAAAGCGCCAGGACACATTCTCTCATAATCTGATATTCATCCTGAAAATAAAATTCTATCTCAATCCTCTTATTTTCATATACATAAATTCTCTTTACCAGATTCGTCAAAGTATGTCTGTCAATTTCTGCAAGCCTCACACAATTCCGGAATTCTTCCAGCTTCTGATCACATACTGCTCCGTTTTGAAGCATCTGTCCTACCAGTTTCTCACGTTTCTCATATGCCTTTCCATACTCTTGTGCTTTTCTTTGAAATTCTACATTTAAGCGCTCAAACTCTTCCTTTGTTATTATGCCTTTCCCAAGGTCAGCATAAAGCCCTGCACAAAGCCCATAATATTTATCGCACTCCTGTTTCAGATGGATAAGTTCCTTCTGGCATCCCGCAACCGCCTCCATATCTGCCTGTTTTTCTTTTACCCGCTCAAATAATCGCTGTTGTTCCAGAAAATCATTTGCATATCTTCGCACTGCTACTTCAACCAGGCTATTTAATGTTTTTTCTTCAATACTATGCCGGCTGCAGCCCTCTCCACGGTTTTTTGTAGAGCAGATATAATACAGCTTATCCGATTCTTTATACCGCACCCGTCTCCGCACCATCGGTTCCCTGCAGTCCCCGCAAAACAAGAGCCCCATAAATGGACTTACTTTTTTACTCTCCGGGCTTATCCTTCCGTCTGTTTTAAGAAGATTCTGCACCACTTTAAAATCGCTTTGCGAAATAATAGGCTCATGAACATTTTCCACACGGACCCATTCTTCTTTTGGTTTCTTTACACTTCTTTTTATCTTATAATTGATTTTCTCCGTTTTTCCCTGCAGCAGATGCCCCAAATACACTTCATTTGTCAAAATACGTTTTACTGCCACACTGCTCCACTGCGAACCTGTATTCCCTCTAAATCCTCCGCGATAATTAAGCCCTGTAAACCTCTTGTATTCCCTAGGTGAAAGGATATGCATTTCATTTAGCCTGTTGGCTATGGCAGATATCGCCATCCCCTCAATTTTCCAGTAAAATATGCTCCGTACCACCTCCGCCGCATACTCATCTATTACCAGTTTGTTCTTATCCTCCTGCGACTTCCGGTAACCATATACTGCAAACGGAGCCAGGCATTCCCCTGCTTTTCTTTTTACTGCCAGCTGGCTTCTTACTTTGATTGAAATATCCCTGCAGTAGGAATCGTTGATAAAATTCTTTATCGGAAGTACAATCTGGCTTTCCCCGGCATCCGCAGATTTGCTGTCGTAATGGTCTGTCAACGCAATAAAACGCACACCAAGAGCCGGGAATATCTTTTCCAGATACCTCCCGGTCTCGATGTAGTCACGCCCAAAGCGGGACAGGTCTTTTACAACTACACAGTTTACCCTGCCCGCTTCAATGTCTTCCATCATTCTTTTAAATTCTGGTCTGTCGTAATTACTGCCTGAAAAGCCATCATCTACATAGCTGTCATAAAGCTCCATATCCGGCTGTTCGTTTAAAAAAGCGCGGATTAACCCTCTCTGACTTCCTATGCTGTTGCTTTCGGCTTTAGATCCGCCATCCCTGCCTTTTCCTTCCTCGCACTCTGTTTTCACAGCATCGTCTCTGGAAAGGCGCAGATACATGGCAACAAAGAATTTAGATTTTTCTTTCATATTATCACTCCTGACTTTTTTGCTAGGGGAAGCCAAAGACTTTTCCTTTTCATAGAATCAGGAGTTACACTGATTTGTCCTGATATTAGGTTAACACTGATTCCCAAATATTTCAATCCTGAATACTGACATCTCAAAGATGGACTTTTGATAACCTGTTCAGATATTCTTCCATTTTATCATCTATGCTGTCCCCGTCTTTCTGGAATTTAACCTTTACGACATAGTCCCCGATTCTATTTACATAAATATTGTTTGTCTGTCTGGCAAATTCTTCCAGTTTTTTTCTCACCGGCAGTGACGTGTCGATTTTTATGTCCCTTAAATCCGTCAATGTGGAAATATCCACTGTCCTTACATCCACATCTGCCATTTCTTCCAGTTTTTCTTTTATCAGCCTCAATCCCCTTCTCCTTTCTGTGCATCATAAACCATGATGTAAGATAAATGTATTCTTACTTCTGCTTGTCCTATTCTCAAATAAAGCTGCTCCCTGTTTTAATCTAGGATACATTCCCCTCCCCCCGCTTATTTTAAATAGGACGGTATTAGGACAAAAAAAGAACCACAGATTTTTTCATCCATGGTTCTAAACTCAATCATCCTGTTTTTTTTAAGCCTTACTTTTTGGTCCCAAGAGAAAATGGAATTCTTCCCACCAGATACAGCGGGACCGCCCTCTTGCTGCCCTCTATCCCTCCATACGTATTTTTCAAACTGTAAACATAATCCAGCCTGCCCTTTTCCAGAAGCCTGTTTGCTGTGCGGGCAATCTCATTCCCTCGCTTGATCTCCAGCCCGTAATTTTTATAATCGATCAGACTTCGCACAAAAAAATCAAGTTCTCCGCTGCTTTCCTCATCTGTTCCAAACCACGGCGTCCTTCCTGCAATCTCCCCATTTCTGATTCTGCGCACCAGTTCCAGATATGCAAAGTTTTCACACAGACAGCCTTCTACCGTTTCCTGCGGTGCGCCTGTCTCTTTTAAAAAACAGTTTGCCACCCCGCAATCACAGAAATAATACCGACAGTCCTGCACAATATCCAGATAATTACAGTCCACGCTTTTTCCTGCATATCCAATCTGATGGGAGAGATAAAGCCAGCTGACTGCACTGTTTACCATCCTTTTCGTAATACGTCCGCTCTCTTCTTTAAATACGATTCTGGACATCTCATCAGTCAGATCCTTTGCCCCCTTCTTTTCTTTCAGCATCTGGATAGATATCGCATGGAAAATTCTGTCAAATACATTCATATCCAACTCTGATGAAAAATACCGCTGAGATTCCTTTGAAAATACTTCCACCAGTTTTCTGACTACTTTCATGGCTTCTGACAGTTCTCCGGTTTCCGCATATGTCACAACTGCTTCCGGATACCCGCCAATCTGGAGGTATCTGTCAAAATACTCCTTCAGTTCATCGTATTCCCCGTGACAAGAACCACCATAAAGATCCACCGCATCATACAGGCTTCTTTTTCCAAACACATCCAGAAATTCCGGGAATGTAAGCGTTTCCATTTTCATCCCGTCCGTATCACCTGCAGACAGGAAAAATTCTTTTTCCCTTGTTTTTCCCAGATAACTCCCTGTCACAACAAAATGCGCCCTGAACTCCCGCGCAAACTGCCGGATCATGCTGTAGACCTGCGCGGATTCCTGTATCTCGTCAATTACTACGAGTGTATCCTTTGTATCCTGAAATTCAGGGTCAAACATCAAAAGTGCCTTATGGACCGGACGCTCGATCCGCGGTTCTCCCGGATTCCATTCGGAAGCTTCTGACAGGCACTTTAAAAACTCCTGTCCGGAAAGGGAAAGCATATTGATGTAAAGACTGTGTTCATATTCTTTTGCAAATTTCCGGAGGATATAAGTCTTTCCCACCTGACGCGCTCCTTCCAGTTCCAGCACTTTTCCGCTGTCCCTCTCCTTCCATTTTAAAAGTTCCTTGTAAATATCCCGTTTCAGTTCCATTATTACCGCCTTTCCAGCTCCATCTGCTACAACACAGGGCAGGGTTTCTGCATTTATTATAGGCGATTTCTCCCCTTTATGCAAATATCCGCTGTCCCTTTATGCTGCCTTTTTCGTCTCCAGCCTCTTTGTCAGTTTTGCCGCCGCGTATTCCAGAAAATCTGTGATTTCTTCCCCGTTTTCCGCACAGTTTCCTTTCCCCTGACACTGTTTAAATTTCCCGTTCTTCCACTCCAGTGTCCGAAACGGTTTTCCCGGGTCTTCATTCTGACGCAAAAACAGAATCAGACTTTTCCCCTTTGCCACATGCGGGATATAACTTGCCACGCAATGATGCTGTATCTTTCCTTCGCGAGAAATTGTCCCCGCATTTGGCGGCACAATGATTTGAAATTTTTCGTTTTTAATCTCTCCAATCCTGGGGATTAGTCTCCTCAGCCTCCGTGTTGCCATAAGCCAGCAGGCTCTCCGCTCCCGCTCCTTCTCTTTGACCTGATATGCCTCATACTCTTTCATGACGCGGTCATGCTCTTTTGCAAAATCTTTTGGGAACGCATAATACTGATCCCTTAGGTCATATCTTAACTTCCGACACCATCCCAAATAGTCAAAATAACTTCTAATAAACCCGCTTTTTGCATACCCATTTTCCATGCTTTCCAGTCTGGCTTTTACATAATCCGCTATTTTCCGTAGTGGGATGATTCCCAGATAATTCTGTATCCGCCATTCTCCCTGTCCCACAAGGAGCCAGTCCCGGACCGCATCCCAGTCTTTTTCTTTACCTGCAAAACAATATTGCTGGACAAATTTCAATGCTTCCATCGTAACCGCCCTCCTGGGAAGGACGCGGAACATCCCTCTGGATATCTTCAAAAAGCTATGCATCTCCGTCTTTTCTTTGTCAGTTATCTGCTCAAACCTCTTTGTCCCCTCGTTCATTGCCTCGAAAACAAGATTCCTGAATCCACATTTTGCCAGCTTCTCCAGGCCGTTCCATTTCCGGAATATCTCCAGATATCTCACGACATCCAGCATTTCTTTTCCGTCCCCTGTAATCATCGCCTCCAGCCCACTGTATATAAATGGCGTATCCTTTAAAGCATATTTTAATCCAACCGGACATGGCACCACATACCTCGTATTTTTGGTATACGTTTCTTTTTTCCATATCATTCCATTATAATACGCCGAATAGCAGAATTCATAGCGTATCCAGCTCCCATTTTCAAAAAACAGGCGCGCATATTCCCGCAATGAAACTGCCCCTATAAAATCATTTTTCCCATATGTTTTTGTAATCACAAAAAAACGCAGTACAAGCCCATCCTCCGTCTTTTGGAAAAGCACTGCTATGTCCTGGTTCCATATCCTGCGCGGCATCTTTTTTTCTGACAATGCCGTCAATTCTTTTCCACATACAGGACAGGTTACCTTCTTTCCATATCTCACCAGTTTCCGGTCAATCCTGATCCGGCTCCGGCATCGGGAACACCCCCCCTCCTGTTCCTTTTTTGTCCCATAGCGATAAAAAAAATATCTGCTCTCAGGCATAAATTCCTGATCGATCCATTTTTCAAACCTTCGGGGGATTTTTCTGACTTTTCCCATCATCCTGTCGATTTCTTTCGCCCGCTTTTCATATCGTCTGGCAAGCCTTACTTCCCGGACTTTTTCCTGAAAAAAGCTGATTGCCTCTGCAGCATTTTTCCCCGCCGGATTTCCCATCCATCTGCAAATCCTTTTCTCCGTCTCTGCATCTGCCGATATGCAGTTTTCCTTCTTCGATGGATGCACAAGCTTTTCTAAGGCCGCCTTACTCCATCCTCCGTTACTTTTCTGACTGATATAATCTCCATACTCCAGAAAAATACGGAACCGTGCTGTCCGATTCCCAGTCAGGAGGTCTTCCCTGCAGTACAGATAAACAGCCAGACATCCCGGAATCTCTCGCATATATTCGGCCCGTATAGTCCATTCCAATGTGCCTCCCCTTTCTGCCAGTTCTATATCTTCTTCTTTTGCCTGTATAAAAGGCAGTTTCCTTAATTTTCTTTTTTCCATCCTTCTTCCTTTCCCTGTATGAGATTTTTAAACAACACTTTCCTGCCTCCTGAAATATCGGAAAACGGGAGGGATTGCCCCTTTCAGAACAATCCCCCATCCTCAATCCTTCTAACTTCTGATTCCTTTCCCGGTTTTCTGAAACGCTCCATTTTCCCTGACCATAAAACATTGCTTTTCCCGGCTGTATAAATATACCCGGTCTGTCAGGATATCCATCTCCTGATTACACTCCCGATTTACTCTTCTAAGGCATTCCTCTATGATCGTCACATCAAACTCGCCCGCCTTATGGATTTGAGCTTCATGGCAACTTGTAAATGCCAGATAAAAATCATTCTCGAATATCTCTGCGATATGTTCCGCTACCCCCGGATAAAATGCAGCAATGGCTCCATTGATTTCCAGTTCATTTGTCAGGATATAATTGTTTACATTTTTCAGGATTTCCTCTGCTTCCTCCTGCATAATAATCCCTCCGCTTTCCGGCGATTTTCCCATTCCGGCAATCATCTCCTCCACCGTATACAATCTGGGCGGATATAAGGAAGCCGTATTTTTCAGCGCTTCCTCCATCACAGTATCTTCTTCCACATCCCAACGTTCCAATACTTCCCTGGACACTTTTGCCGTGTAATAATCGGAACCTTTATGGGAAACAACAATATATAATGCCAATGCAATATCGCCTATCCGTATATGCGGCACGCTTTTAAGGTCCTCTTTTCTGGCGTCATAATTTAATGTTCTCAAAATCAGCCTTTTCTTTGCATTCTCGTAGCTTTCAAGCCTTTTTATCAACTCCTCCACTTCCGAATGCGGGATTGCAGCGAACCATTCCAGAAAACGCGTTCTCAACCTTTCCTTTTCTTCCGCTGTCCCGCAGCATATTACTTTCCGGTCTTTTTCTGGAATTGTTAAACGCACAGTTTTTCCATCTTTTGTGGATATCTCGAGATATTCTCCATCAAAATCCACGCTGCTTATCCTGCCGTTTCCCAGCAATATTTTCTGCAAAAAAGAAACGATTTGTTCTCTTTGTCCGTTCATCTTCTTATCCTCCTGTTCATTCCATGCCATACAGATCAAATAATGACATCTGCGACTCTGCCGCCGGTTTCTGAGCCGGCATTTTATTTTTCATGCCATCTTTTTCTGCCTGCACCGCTTTTTTACCTTTCTTTGTTCCTGTCGCCTGCATCCCGCTGCTTTTGACCATGCTTCCACTCTTTTGAGTACCTCCATATCGTCCCCTGAAATACTCCTGCTCCGGGATTTCCTCTTTCAAAAAATAATCCCGTGCCCATCCGAACACTTCCTCTTCTGATGCACAGGAACATCTTCCCTGGTTCGCCCTCTTCCATGCCTGTCCAAAAAGATATTCCATACACTCCTTCAGACTCTTTTGCTCCAGCGATATCCGCTCATGCAGGGAATAATCTTCATAACAAAACAGATGTTTTACGATCATCCCGTATGCCGCGTCCTCTTCTTTTTCCATATCCAGAAATTCCCACAGCAATTTTCCCCGAGATGAGCTGTCATCTTCCTTTGGAACAACACAAATATCTTTTCCCGCTATTTTAGTACTTCCAAAGATACCTGCAACTTTTTCCAGCCACTCCATTTCTTTTGCCGTCCCATTTCTGATATATCTTCCAATCTCCATTCACGCCGCCTTTCCGGCTTTTTTGGAAAAAATCTCTGCTTCTTCTTTCTCCGTGCTCAATTCCGCCTCTTTCCGCTCCCTGTCCAAAACCGATACCAGCGCCACGATCAGCTGCCTGCACCATATGTTATCCCATTTCTTTGCGTAGGCTTCCGCCTGAGCATAAATTTCCTCCAGTCCGTTTTCTTCCTGTGTCTGCTCTTTATAAAATCCATAAGCTTCCTGCATGGCATCCATGACCTTCCCATCCGGCACTGCATCTAAATTGTCCAGCAGTAAAAAAAACAGGGGATTTTCTTTGTGTTTTTTCATCAATTCCATTAAACCTGTCTGTTTTTTTCCAGACAACAGAATATAAAAATCATTAAATACACCCCTGACATCCATTTCCTTGCTTCCTCCTTCCCTTAATGAGGTCGAAGAATGACATCTGTCCCTCGACTTGTGCTTCATCCATCTTACGTTTCCTCTTTTTCCATTCTTTTTCACAGGTCTTGTCCCAAAACCTCTGCTCTGCTTCCATCTGCCTCTCCAGAATTTCTGTCAGGCGCCTGACTGCAGGCAGGTCTTTCTTTTTCACTGCCGCCTCCAAGTTCTTCCGCACATAGGGAGACTGAAACCCCATCTTTTTGTCTGCTGAAATATCCGCAGTCCGCCCTATCCATCTGCCGGATACCTGTAAGGTCATTTCTGCCTGACACAAAATCTCATTATCGCGCGCCATATACCGGTCATCCACCTTTTCCGGAAGATTCTGCACCTCATCCGGATGCCGGCACATCCCTTCCATCCGGCTCCGGATTTCATTTAACAGCATCCCATCCGGTACTTCTGACTCTGTTGGCCCTCCATTTCGATAAATCTGCTCCCATTCTTTTCGCAGCTGCACCCATTTTTCTTCCACTACATCCTCCTTTCCCTGCTCCCGAAAATATCCCCTTGTTCTAAAACATTTTTCAGGCAGCCATTTTCTGACCGCATACTGCTAAAGAGATTGCAGACTGCACCATGCGTATCCTGTCCCGAATACTTTCACATCCGATTTCTGCCATACATCCCTGTACACGGATAACCCTTCCAATCATAAAATCCATCCTTCTCTCTTCTTTCCTGCCGCAGTCTGTCCTGCCGCACCAGCATCCATCATAATAAACGTCATAGCAGCTCCTGCCATAGTCCCATCTGCATACCACTTTTCTCCCGGATATCAGCTTTATTCCTGTTCTAATCCTGAGCACCCATCCTGTTTCTTTCATCCTGTTTCCTCCATCTCCTGTTCCTGCGTACCCCAGACAGATTTTTATGCCTTAAAGCACAAAAAAAGATGCATAAAACTTCCGTTCTACACATCTTTCTATCCATTCTGTTCTGTTTCCGCACAACTTACGGCATTTTTCTGCCCGCTGCCCCTGCAGCCCAAACGCTCCTTCCGGCACAGACCGGAACTTAACTGTTATCTGTATGATACAGATAAAAATTCTTACAGATTCAGTTTAATCAAAAGGAAAATGTCTGTCAATCTTTTCAGGGAAATCAATGGATTTGCGACTGTTTTGAGATTGAGTATACACCTCTTTTTCTTCATGTGATACACTTCTGGGGTCGGAAACATTTATTCCATAGAATCCTTTTCAACATCAAAATTTCTCTGCCCATCCCAATTTTGCTACAATCATTTCTTTCTCTGCTAATTTTCTTAAAATAACCAGCTCTGCTCCCACCTCCGTTTTGACCGTCAAAAATAACTTCTATCTTCTATAAATTTCTTCACCTTATTGAATACATATTTTTTACCACTCACTCTGAAAAAAGCTTTTCCTTTAAAAACTAATAATATATCTTATTTCAGTTTTTAAGCTTTATGCAAACTTTAAAGCAATCTCGCTTAAATTCCTGCTTTTTATTTTTCCATCTAATATACTATTCTTTTTTTATTATTCCATCTTTTATTATTAATACTCTATCTGCCTGACTTGCTATCTCTTTATCATGCGTTACAATAATAATCGTTTTTCCTTTATTATGAACATCACAAAATAACTTCATAATGGATTCTCTATTTTCTGTATCCAATGCCCCTGTCGGCTCATCTGCAAGTATAATATTAGGATTATTAACTAATGATCTTGCTATTGCTACCCTTTGTTTTTCTCCTCCAGATAATGTTTTAACTCTTTGCTTTTCCTTTCCCTTTAATCCAACATAATCTATTAAATCATTAGCTATTTGTTTCATTTCACTTTTTCTACTGTTCTTTTTAAATTCCATTGGTAATATTACATTTTCGAATATATTAAATTCATTTATTAAAGCAAATTCTTGCAAAACAATCCCAATATTCTGATTTCTAAATTCAGCCATTCTTTTATCTGACATTTGTTTTATCAAATGACCATCACAATAATATTTACCCTCATCATATTCTTCTAATCCGGCTAATATCTTCAATAATGTAGATTTTCCAGCCCCTGATTTTCCCATGATTGCTACCATTTCTCCTTTTTGGATTTGAAAATTAATATGATTTAAAATTACCTTTTCATTTTCAAATCCTTTATTAACTTTTTTTACAATATTCCTTATTTCAATCATTTTAATCCCTCCTCATAAAACAATCTATTTAATACTTTTTTTTGTATAAAGAAAGATATTATTAACCATATTCCACCACTAATAAAGTATACAGCTAACACTCGATAATCAAAACTCATGTTATTTATCATTTTCGGATAAATAAATATTTTTATTAATATGCTTGAAAGCAAAAAACCCACAATTAGAGTAATCAAATTTATACAAAACTGAATACCTAAACATTTTTTGTGTGACATTCCAATAATATAATAAATATAATAGTTTTCCGCAGCATACTTTGCTCCCAAAACACTTATGCTAATAGTAGTTACTATAGAAAATAAAATCGAAATCAAAAGTATTGGGAAAACTTCCATCAAATTCCCACATATGTATTCAACACTTTTTTGGTGGACACTGCTGATATTTTCAGAAATTTGTGCATTCATATAATTATCTAAAAAAAACTCATTGCTCTTTCTTTCTTCTAAAGAAATATCTTCATCATATATAAAAAAATTCATTCCAGCTGGCCATAATAACTCTTCCCAATTTCCACTTTCTATTTTGAAAAAATCACTTTGTAATAATAAAAGGGTTGGCAATTCATTCACGTTATCACAATTTCCTATAAAATTTCTACATGAAACCATATTGTCTGACGCACAAAATTTAATAATCTGAGCATTTTCATCTAAAACCCCTATTATTTCAACTATTATGTCAGAACATTTTTTATCATAAGGATTTAATATTATAAAATCACCTACTCCAACTCCATAATTATTATCCGATATTACAGCTCTTAACACTCCACTTTTCTTATCTTTTTCAAACCATTTTCCTTCCTTTAATACTGGTAAATGTATTTCTACGAATTCATCATCATAAACAATTATATTCCATTCTAATTTATCTTCTTCATTCTCAATATCACCAAGAAGATTATAGCATCCAATTATATCAGTTTTTTTTAAATTATCTTTTAAAATACTAATTCCTGAAGCTCCGCTTCCTATACTTTGTTCAGGTGTTCTCACACCAGTTATGGAACTAATAAATTTTCCATCCTTACTCAATATTTCATCAAATTTTTTGTAAATATCTATTTGATTAAAAAATATTATACTACAACAAAATCCAATTAAAAAAGTAATTGCTATTTGAATTGACACGAAAAGATATATCCATATATGCTTTTTTTCCTCTTTCATTGCAAATTTTAAATTAATCCACATTTCACTGATCTCCTATCATATAATTTATATCCTTTTTCTTTATCATCATTTTTTGGAATATTCCAAAGAAAATTTCAAATGTTATTGAAAAACTTGACATAATTAATACATATATTTCCCAATCATATCCCCCGACTGCATATATCATGTATTTATACATAATAGGAACCACTAAATAATGAAAACATATCATACCTAGAATACTCCCCGGAATTAGTAGTACTATACTTTCCAAAACCAATGTTATCACAATACTATTTTTTTTCATTCCACATATCCAAAAAACGCCCATTTCATATTTTCTCTTATTAAACAGATATTGGTATATTATGATATAATTTATAGAAATTGATATTCCCATTAAAACTGATAACAGTATTATAGATTTATATAACTTTAATTGATAATAATCTAATTGTGGCATTTCTGGAAACTCTATTAAATTTCCCATTACATCATTCGCAATTTTTTTAACAATTTCATAATTTTCACTAGATATAGCTTTTTTAAACCCCATTACCAGTCCATAGTTATCAAACTGGACTTCCCCGCTTAATGATAAAAATGGTACCATTATTAAATTTTCTCCCCACTCATGCGTTGTCTTAACTTTATATTCTTCACCAAACAGCCATATTATTCCTCCTGAATCTACACTTCCCTTTTCCACAATTGCCACCTTTTCCCCTAAATTCTCTTCTTCATCAGAAAAATATCCATTTAAAATTCCCTCTTGTATTAAATTATCTCTAAAAATCATACATGGCATATATTTACTATCTATAATAGAAAATCTACATTCTATATTTCTACCTAAATTATCTGTACATCTAACAAAAAACATATCAATACAATCTGTAACCTCTACCGGCAACTCATCTAAAAAATGTTTTAAAATTTCTTTATTTATTCTGCCCCCCTCCCCACCATCCACAAATCCAATTTGTAACAATTTTGTTTCATAAAATTGTGCATTTAATTTTTCCGAATAATTATAATATAACCCATAGCTAAATGGTAAAATAATTCCCGTCAAAAATGAACATATCAAAATTAGGGAAAGAACCAGTCTTT